>Ga0070699_100000578_pt1 | contig 34737 bp, 38 predicted proteins | sample KBSK1503metaG_FD_65473 | JGI IMG/M metagenome (GOLD analysis project Ga0070699, IMG submission 65473) | Corn, switchgrass and miscanthus rhizosphere microbial communities from Kellogg Biological Station, Michigan, USA - KBS K1-50-3 metaG | ecosystem: Host-associated > Plants > Roots >...
ATCATCAACCCCAAGCCGAACTGGACCAGCTAGCCCGATGGCACGTCAGATCTACCAGGCTATTGTCGATGGCATCCTCGTCGGCGGCGTCTACGCCCTGATGGCCGTCGGCCTGACGCTGATCTTCGGCGTGCTCGACATCATCAACATCGCCCAGGGTGTCCTGGTCATCCTGGGCGCTTATCTCAGCTACACGCTGTCGGTGCGGATCCACCTCGACCTGTTCCTCGGGCTGCTGATCACCGTGCCCGCGATGTTCGTGCTCGGCGTCGTCATCCAGTGGGCGTTCATCCGGCGGCTGCGCGGCCGGGAGCGAACATCGATGACGCTGCTGGTCACGTACGCGGTCGCGCTGATCATCGAGGGGATTCTCTACGAGATCTACGGGCCCAACCCCAAGCAGCTCAACGCCTCGTACGTGCAATCCAGCGTGCACGTGTTCGGCTTCTACCTGTCCTACATCTACGTGTACGGCTTCGTGCTGGCGCTGGCGCTCGTCGCGGCCATCTACGCGCTGCTGTACCGGACCGGGTTCGGTCGCAGCGTGCGGGCCACGATGCAGGACGAGACGGCGGCGCGGCTCATCGGCATCGACGTGAACCGCGTCGCCGCGCTCACCTTCGGTGTCGGCGTCGCGGTGACCGCGGCCGGCGGGATGATGTTCGGCGCCACCAACGCCTTCAACCCCAACAGCGGTTACGACCTGATCTCACGGCTGCTCGCGATCATCATCCTCGGCGGCCTGGGCAGCATCGGCGGCGCGCTGGCCGCGTCGGTCTTCATGCTCACCCTGGAGTCGCTGGTCACCATATGGTCGCCGGAGTGGGCGATCGTCGTGTTCTACGCTGCCCTGGTGCTGGTGCTGCTGATCCGCCCGACCGGGTTCTTCGGCCGGCAGCCGGTGCGAGCGCAATGACCGGTACCGTGAGCAGGCGGCGCGCGGCGGCCGGGCTGGCGCTGGTCCTCCTGGCCGTGGTGGCCATCGTGTTCCCGGTGGTGTTCAGCAGCCCGGTGGTCACCAACTACGCGGTCTACGCGCTGATCTTCGTAGCCGTGGTCACCGCCTGGAACATGTTCTCCGGCTTCTCCGGTTACATATCGCTCGGCCAGGCGGTGTTCTTCGGCAGCGGAGCCTACGCCGTGGGCATCGCGGCCAAGGCCTGGCACATCAACGGCGTCGGCGTGTTCGTGCTGCTGCCGCTGGCCGCGGCGGTGGGAGCGGTGATCGCGGTGCCGTTCGGCCTGATCGCGCTGCGGGTGCGCAGGCATACGTTCATCGTGGTCACGATCGCGGTGTTCTTCATCTTCCAGCTGATGGCCTTTAACCTGAACTCTTTTACCGGCGGCACCATAGGGATGTCGGCGCCGTTCCTGCCCTGGACGCCGACGGCCTTCAACGACCGCTTCTACTACATCACGCTGGCCTGCGCAGTGGTCGCGGTTGTCATCGCGATCCTGGTCCGGCGGTCCAGGTTCGGCCTGCAGCTCCGGGCGATCAAGGACGACGAGGACCGGGCGCGCGGGCTCGGGGTGCGTACGATGCGGGTCAAGCTGGCCGCGTTCGTGCTGTCCGCGACGATCACTGGCCTGGTCGGCGGGGTGTGGTTCCTGTATCTGACCCAGGTCCTGCCGCAATCGGGCTTCGACCCGCTGTTCGACCTGTCCCTGGTGCTGATGGCGTTCCTGGGCGGTCTCGGCACGATCAGCGGGCCGATCATCGGCGCGCTCCTCATCGAACCCGGGCAGCTCTACCTGACCATCAAGTACACCAACGGCTATCTCAGCGAGATCCTGCTCGGCGCGCTGTTCCTGCTCATCGTGCTGTTCGTGCCGCGGGGCATCGTCCCGACCGCCGGCGAGTGGGTACGCAGGATCCGGACCCGGGGCCGTCCCGCAGTGCCTCCCGCGAGCCAAAGGGCGCCGGCGGCGACTGGACTGAGGAGCGAGGAGCCTGCGACGAGCGACGAGGGAAGGAGCCGCCTCAAGAGGCGCCCGGAGGCGAGCGGGACGACAGAGCGAGCGGGGGGGACAATTTGAGCGTGCTGCTGCGCACCGAGGGGGTGCGCAAGGCCTACGGCGGCGTGCACGCGCTCGATACCTGCACGGTGGAGGTCGAGGAGGGCACGGTAGCGGGCCTGATCGGGCCGAACGGGTCGGGCAAGACCACGCTATTCAACGTCATCACCGGGTACGCCAAGGCCGACGCGGGGCAGGTGTACCTGGCCGACAGGAAGATCACCAACGTCTCCCCGGACAAGGTCTTCGCCCTCGGGATCGGCCGGACCTTCCAGCTGACCAGAATCTTCGCCAGCCTCACCGTGCTGGAGAACATGCTGGTGGCGTCGCCAAACGGGCGTGCCGCGGCCCGCAGGCGCGCGATGGAGCAGCTGGACTTCGTCGGCATCGCCGGGCACCACGCCGAGCTGGCCGGCACGCTCTCCTACGGTCAGCGCAAGCTCCTCGAACTCGCCTACGTGCTGGTGGCGGACCCTGCCGTCGTCCTGCTCGACGAGCCGGCCGGTGGCGTCAACCTATCCCTGGTCAACCACATCGCCGACCGGATCCGCGAGCTGAACGCGGCGGGCAAGACGTTCCTGATCGTCGAGCACAACATGGAGTTCGTGATGGGCCTGTGCGACCGGGTCACGGTGCTCGACTCGGGCACCGTGGTGGCCAGCGGCCCGCCCGGCATCATCAGGACCGACCGCCGGGTGCTCAACGCCTACCTCGGCGAGGACCTGGAACCCGCGGAGGACGAATGACGGAGACCGGGGCGGGCACCCAGGCCCGTTCGGTACTAAAGATCACGGACCTGGTGGCCGGGTACGGCGGTGGCGACGTCCTGCGGGGGGTGTCCCTGGAAGTTGCCGAGGGCGGCATCACCTGTGTAGTAGGGCCGAACGGGGCGGGGAAATCCACGCTCATGGCGTCGATCAGCGGGCTGCTGCGGCCGCGCCTGGGCTCGATCGAGCTCGACGGCCGGAACCTCGCCGGGATGTCGCCGCGCCAGGTGCTGCGGCTCGGCGTGGTGCAGGTGACGCAGAACCACAGCCTGTTCCGCGACATGACGGTCCGGGAGAACATCGAGCTGGGCGGCTACATCCTGGGCGACCGGGCGCTGACCGCGCGCCGGGTGACGGCGGTGTTCGAGGTGTTCCCGGATATCGCCGGCTGGGCGGGGAAGAAGGCGGGCAGCCTGTCTGGCGGGCAGCAGCGGCTGGTGGAGTTCGCCCGCGCGCTGATGCTGGAGCCCAGGCTGCTGCTCCTGGACGAGCCGTCGATGGGGCTGGCGCCGATGATCCTGCGGACCGTGTTCACCGCGATCAGGCAGATGAACGCGGCCGGCACGACGATCCTGCTGGTCGAGCAGAACGCCCGGGCCGGGCTGCGGCTGTCCAGCCACGGCGTGGTGATGGAGAGCGGCCGGGTGCGGCTGTCCGGCAGCGGGCGCGAAGTGCTGGAGAACCCCGAGATCGGCGCGCTGTACCTGGGCGGCGCGGTCGGCGCCGGCTAGCGGGCTAGTAGCGCTTGCGGGCCAGCGTCAGCCCGTCGCCGATGGGCACCATGACCAGGTCCACCCGGTCGTCGGCGGCCGCGTGGTCGTTGAAGTTCCTGACCGCGATCACCAGGGGATTGTCGTTGCCCGCGTCGATCACCCGGCCATGCGAGAACGTATTGTCCACCATGATCAGCCCGCCCGGCCGCACCCGCGGCACGACCTCGCGCCAGTAGCCGAGGTAGCCGCCCTTGTCGGCGTCGATGAAGGCCAGGTCGAAGATCTCCTCCTCCGGCAGGAAGCGCAGCGTGTCGATGGCCGGCCCGAGTCGCAGCTCGATCCGGTCGGACAGGCCCGCCTTCTCCCAGTACTTCCTGGCCACCGAGGTCCACTCCTCGCTGATGTCGCAGCACAGCAGGCGTCCCCCGGCGGCCAGGCCACGAGCAATGCAGATGGAGGAATAGCCGGTGAAGGTGCCGACCTCGACCGCCGAGGCGGCGCCGGTCAGCTGGGTCAGCAGCGTCATGAGCGTGCCCTGCTCGGGCGCGATGGCCAGCCCGGTCTCGGTGGGGAACAGTTCGGCCGTCTCGTTCGCCAGCTCGCGCAGGACCGCGTCCGGCGGACTGCTGTGCGCGGTCAGGTAGGCGTTGAGGTGGAGGCTGATCTGCTCGGTGCGCTGCGCCATGGGACAACGCTATAGGTATGACCGCGCTGTCCGCGAGGTGGGAGCGGCTATTATCTACTTTTCCGACCGGATACTTAGGGTGGCAGGTACCCCACCGGGCCCCTGCTGGGCATCGCTAAGACCTGCCGGCTGCTGGGGATCGACTGCCGGCAGCCGACGCCCGAATGCCACCGGAAATTGTCTTCGCCGCATGCAAGCCGTTCAAGAAAACGATCATTGCCATGCTCGCGAGTAGTTTGTGTGCGTTAACAATCGATCGGCCGGATGCGGCAGAAAGATCAACTCGTCGCGTTCTTGATCATTCCGCAAGGCTGAGACATAAGGCGAAATATGGGGAACCAGTGGTCTATGCTAGAGCGCGTCCGGTGGTGATGAGGCGGAACCTACCCGCAGTCACCTCAGGGACGTACGGGGAGTAATCACATAACTACGCAGTTGAGTGAAAACTGAGGCGAATATTCCCATTGGGGTGGCGACTGCATCCCGGTGCGGACACTATTGCTTCGGACGGTCCGCGGCCGCCGCGCAATTCCGCGGGGGCGGGCCGTCATCGCAATGACGGCGAAGGCCCTCCTGGTCGCAACGGGAGGGCCGTCTTTAGTGCCAGGCTCTTCAAGGAGGAAAAGCCTTCGATGACACCACGCCGAACACCGTTCGATTGGGGTGCCCCCGGCGATCCGGGTGAGATATGACTCCGGCGGACCACGAGGCGTCGCCGGGGAGATGCGACGTGGACACCCAGTGCCTGCACGTGCCGTGCTTCCAGGTTCAGCTGGACGGTTCGCGCCCGCGGCAGGCTCACCGGCAAGCGAACGCCTGCGCCTATCACGTCGCCGACGTCATCGAGGCGTTGCGCGCGTGGGCCGCAGAGCACGGGGTTTTCGACGGGGCGCTGACCATCCTGGCCATCGAGCCCGCGGCAGGCGGTCGCCAGCCCACCGGGGAAGATCAGCCTGACCTGCGCGGATTCGCGTTCAGCACCATCCCCTTAGACTCCGGGCCGCAGGCACGAGCATCCGAGAGCGAGCGCGGCTCAGTCTAGGCGCGAGGCCCGGTGCCGCAGCGCCCGGCTGAACTCGGCCGCGAACGCCGGCGCGCCGGACTCGGCCAGGCGCGCGAAGGAGATCCGGACGCCGGGCGGCGCCGCGATGCGGAACCGCTGGCCAGGGGCTACCGCCCAGCCCGCTGCGGTCATGCCCTCGCGGGGGGATCCCGGGGGGTCGCCCCCCCGGGCAAGTGCCGCCGCGACCCCGTCCTCGTCGGCGACGGGCACCCAGCAGGTGAAGCCCGACCGGCCGCTGGCCATGATCCCATGCGCCGCGAGCGCCGACCGCAGGGCCGCGCCGCGGCCGGCGTACACCCGCGCCGCTTCCGCGAGGGTCCGCGTCGCCGAGGCGTCCGACCACAGGTCCGCGACCATCTCCTGCAGCTGGTAGCTCACCCAGCCGGTGCCCAGAGCCTGCCGGCCTGCGACCCGGGTGATGGTGGCCTCGTCCCCGGCCACCACGGCAAGCCGCAGGTCGGGCCCGAGCGACTTGGACACCGAACGCAGCGTGACCCAGCGGGGAAGCCCCGCACATGAGGTAAGGCCGGGCACCCCGGCCACCGGCCCGGCGTGATCGTCCTCGATGACTCCGGTCGCCGGGTGCCGGCGCAGCACCCCGGCGATCTCCGTGGCGCGGCCGGCGTCCCACGCCGCCCCGGTGGCGGCCTGCGCCCGGGGCGTGACGATCAGCGCGCCCGCGCCCCGGGCCAGCGCGGCGGCCAGCCCGTCGGGCCGGATGCCCAGGTCGTCGACTGGTACCGGCACCGTCGTGAAGCCCATGGCCGCGAGCAGGTCGAAGGTGACGGCGTGCCCGGGGTCCTCGACGATCACCCGGTCGGCGGGGGTGAGCCAGGTGGCCAGGACCCGCTCGATGGCGTCCAGTGCGCCGCCGGTCACGGTCAGGCTGGCGGCGTCGACGCCGTCGGCGGCCAGCTGCCCGGCCGCCAGCCGGCGCAGCCGCGGCGCGACCGGCGCCTCGGCGTACATCCGGGCCGGCCGCCGGGCCGGCCAGGCCGGGAGCAGCGGCAGCAGGTCCGGGTCCGGGCCGCCGGTGACCAGGTCCCTGGTGCCGGCCGGGGCGCTGAGGTACACCCGCGAGCTGACCGGGGGAGCACCCCGGATGCGGGTGCCCGCACGGCCGGCGCCGGCGCTGAGACCCCGGCGGCGCAGGTCACCATAGGCGGCGGCTACCGTGGTCGGGCTGACGCCCAGCTGCGCGGCCAGCTCGCGGACCGCGGGCAGCTGGTCCCCGGGAGCGAGCTGCCCGCCGCGGACGCCCGCCTCCACGCTGGCCGAAATCTCCTTGGCGGTCCGGCCAGACAGGCGATATCGTACCAGTATGTTCACAGATTGTACTGTAACATTTGTCGCTGCCCATGGCTGATCCCCTGACTGGCCTGTTCTCGGCCGAATCCCGGCTGATTCACGCGGGCACCGAACGGGTGCCTGGCCAGCCCGCTACGCCGCCGCTCGCCCCGGCGAGCATCTACGTCTCGTCGGGGACCCCGCGCGGCGGGGTCGAGTCGACCTGGGAACGGCGCGCCCGGTGGCCGGCCGAGACCGCGCCGGCTGGCCTGATCCGGCTGTCGGTCGGCGTCGAACCCGCCACGGACCTGATCGCCGACATCGACCAAGCCCTGGAGGTGCTGTGATGCCCACGTTCTCTGCGCCCGGCGCGGCGGAGAGCTACGAGCTCGACGACGACCCGGCCAGGATCGATCCCGCGGCGGCGGCGGCGTTTCTGACTACCGAGGCCTACTGGGGCCGGTGGCGCGCCGAACCGGACATCAGGCGCCAGATCGCCGCGGCCTGGCGGGTCATCGGGGCGTACGACGCGGCGGGCGCGATGGTCGGCTTCGCCCGCGCGATCAGTGACGGCGGGTCCGCCTATCTGGCCGACGTGTACGTGCTGCCCGCGCACCGCGGCCGGGGCCTGGGCAAGGCCATCGTCGCGATGATGATCGAGGAAGGCCCGGGCGCGGGGTTCCGCTGGATGCTGCACACCTCCGACGCCTACGGCCTGTACCGTCAGTTCGGCTTCGCGCCGTCGCCCGACAACTACATGGAACGGGCCCAGCGTCTCGCCCCCCCGACGAAACCCACCGCGGACCGGCAGACGGTGGCCGGCACCGGTCCCCTAACCGGGGAGCACGTGCGGCTGGAGCCGCTCGGCATGCGCCACGTGCCCGGGCTGCTCAAGGCGGCGGCCCAGGATCCGTCGCTGTACCAGTGGGTCCTGGTGCCGCAGGATGAGCCCGCCATGCGCCGCCATGTGGAGGACGCCCTCGCGGCGCGGGCCAAGGGGATCGCGGTGCCCTTCGCGGTGGTCCGGCTGGATGACGAGACCGTCATCGGCGCGACCCGTTTCCACCAGCTCGACTACTGGGCCCGGCCGGTACCGGGTGAAACCCCCGACACCTGCGAGATCGGCTACACCTGGCTGGCCCGCGAGGCGCTGCGCACCGGCGCGAACACCGAGATGAAGCACCTGATGCTCACCCACGCCTTCGAGGTGTGGCGGGTGCGCTCGGTGTGCCTGCACACCGATATGCGGAACCAGCGGTCACAGAACGCCATCCGGCGGATCGGGGGCACGTTCGAGGGCATCCTGCGCGCCCACCGTCTCGCCGTCGACCAGAGCCCCCGCGACTCGGCGCGGTTCAGCATCACCGCGGCCGAATGGCCCGCCGTCCGGCAGCGACTGGCGGAACTGGCGGCGCGCTACGACGGCGGTGCTGTCCGGCGCCAGGCCGCCGGTCAGCATCCTCAGTAGCGGTTACGGAGCGGGGTTGATGGAGCCGACCAGGCCGTCGGCCTCGTCGTTGATGCCAGCGCTGAACAGCAGCGTGCCGGTCCCGCCGGTGGTGGCGGTACCGAACTGCAGCGCCCACAGGTCGTCGATCTGGACGGGCTGGCGCTGCTCATCAAGCAGCGGGCCGTGCGGCGTGCCGGAGAACAGCCCGTAGGCGTGGATCAGGCCGTCGCCGAAGTTGCCCACCAGGAGCTTGCCGCCGAACGGGCCGAACCCTCGCGGTGCTACCTCGAGCCCCCAGGGGGAGTTGAGGTCACCGCGGGAGACCAGGCGCTCGACCAGGAACCCGCTGGGGGTGAAGACGTCGATGAACCCGTGGCCGGGCCCGGCCACGTCATCGTGCTTTTCCGCGTTCTGCAGCGCGTAGGTCACGTAGATAAAACCGTTGATGGCCCGGATGCCGAACGGCGCATAGCCATCAGGCAGGTGCCGGTCCCTGAAGTCCCCGAACAGGTGCACGCGGTGGAACCTGGTATTGAATACGTCCACCCTGTTGTCGTGGAAGTTCGACGCGTACAGGAACGTGCCGAACCGGGTGCTGGCGATCGCCAGCCCCTTGTAGACGGCGGTCTTCGAGCTGAACTCCGTCTGCGCGGTGGAGGCGCCGTTCACGATCGGGTCGGCCTTCGGGTTCCACGCGATGATCTGCCCTCCCTCAGAGGAGAAGATGAACAGCGCGGGACCCATGCCCGCCTTGGACTTGACCACGAAGTCGCCGGTCGGGTTGAACACCTGGCCGGTCGGGGCCGAGTCGGCAGGCGGCAGGGTGACCGTGAGGCCCGCGTTCGACGCCATGGCGCCGCCGGGGGTCACCGTGTACACGGTGGCGACGCTGGTGCCGTTGTCCGCCACCCACAGCGGAGTGGTCGGACCGAGGGCCAGGCCCCATGGGTTCTTCAGGTTGGGGTCGACCACCTGCGCTCCGACGGTCTTGAGGTTGGAGACCAGGTTGGTCTGGCGGAACTCGTTCTCCGCGCGGTGGCTGCGCGCGGACGCGGCCGGAGCCGCGGTGGCCACGGCCAGCGCGGCCGGGACCGCGACGGCGAGTACGGCGGTGGCGATTGGTCGGAGTCTGGGCAATCGTGATGACATGGGCACTTCCTCTCGCTCCCGTAAAGGTCGTGATCCGGCGCCCGTGCCTCGTTCATGTCCCGCGCACGCCGCGAACTCCCTCCCTTGGGCGCCGGACGGCACATGCGCTGAAACTGCCGACACACTTAAACACGGACGGCTGGCCGTAACGGCTCAGTGATCGAGCGGAAAGTGACAATTTCGCGACCAGGCGCGCATCAGCACACGCAGGCCCGCTAGCCGTTGGCGATGCTGAGGACCTCGGCGCTGCCCGCGTGCGGCCGGGCACGCTGGGCACGCCACCAGGCCTGGCCCGGCTCGGGCAGTGTATAGATCGGGTCGTAGCAGGGATACTCGCGGCTCAGCGCCAGCTCGTCATCGGCCTCGATGGCGGTGCGGTAGTTCTTCGTCCAGTAGGAGATGCCGTGATCGGTGTCGTACCTGGCCACCTGGTGCACCCAGCGCTTGCCGACGTAGGGCACGTCGCAGACCACCCGCGGGGTGGCGAACCCGGGCAGGTAGCCCATGATCTCCTCTTGCAGGGCCTGGCCCTCGGCCAGCGTCAGCCGCCAGTGCTCGCTGCCGGGGATCATGTCGCACATGTAGAAGTAGTAGGGCATGATGCCGGCCCCGTCGAGCAGCGCGAAGCACAGGTCGAGCAGGGCCGCGGCGCTGTCGTTGGTGCCGCGCAGCAGCACGCCCTGGTTCCGCACGTCGCGGACGCCGGCCTCCAGCATGGCGGCGGCGGCCCGGGCGACCAGCGGGGTCACCGACTGGGCGGCGTTCACGTGGGTATGGATGGCGATGCTCACCCCGTGCGAGCGGGCCACCCCGGCCAGCCGGGCCATGCCCGCCCGCACCTCGTCGGAGAGCCAGTGCTGCGGCAGGCCCATCAGCGCCTTGCTGGCCAGCCTGATGTCCCTGATCGAGTCGATCTCGAGCAGCGCGGACACGAACGACTCCAGCCGCGGCCAGGGCAGGTTGGCGACGTCCCCGCCGGATACCACCACGTCGCGCACCCCCGGGCTGCGCCGCAGGTAGGCCAGCATCGCCCCGAGTCGGTCCTCGCGGGCCAGCGCGAACTTGTGCTTGTCGGTCACCGGGGTGGGATTGCCGACCAGGTCCATCCGGGTGCAGTGGCCGCAGTACTGCGGGCAGGTGGGCAGCAGCTCGGCGAGCACCTTGGTGGGGTAGCGGTGGGTGAGGCCCTCGACCGCCCACATCTCCGCCTCGTGCAGCGAGTCGCGCTGCGCGTAGGGGTGGGAGGGCCAGTCGGTCCGCCGGTCGCTGAACACCGGGATCATGTACCGCCGCACCGGGTCGGCGTAGAAGGCGTCGGTGAACCCCGGCTCGCCGGGCGCCGACGCCGGCGCCATGGTGTTCAGCATCTGCGGCGGCACGAGCATGGACATGGTGGCCCGCTCGCGCTGGTCGCGCTCGAGATCGTCAAAGAAGGAGCCGGCCAGTCCCGGCCCGGTGACCTGCTGCAGCTGCCGCACGTTCTTGACGCAGTGCGCGCGCTGCCACTGCGCGGATTCCCAGTCGGCTTCTGACGCCCCGGCCCAGCCGGGGAACCGGCGCCAGTCGGGTTCGGCTAGCTCATGTCGCTGGTAGACATATGGCTGCGAGATCATGGAAGCCACCTCCCCAGTTCCTGCATGATACCGAAGAACCTGCGGTACAAAACGGAATGGACCGTAGATTTTCCTGAGCGCACCAGTCGGGAAGGACCAGCCGTATGACCAATTCCTCCTCGTCCCCGCTCGGGCTGCACCGCGTGCTCGACCCGCCGGGCGTCCTGCCCCAGGCCGCCTGGCGGCTCGACCCCGACCCGGTGATCGCCCCGGACGAGGTCCGCATCCGGGTGGACCGCCTCAACCTGGACGCCGCCTCCTACCGCCAGCTCCGCGAGGCCTACGCCGGCGACCCCGACAAGATCCGCAGAGCCGTGCTGGAGATCATCACCACCCGCGGCAAGATGCAAAACCCCGTAACCGGCTCCGGCGGAATGCTAACCGGCACCGTCGAGGAGGCCGGCCCAGCATCTCCGCTAGGCCTCCTCCCAGGCCAGCGCGTCGCCACCCTGGTCTCCCTCACCCTCACCCCGCTGCTGATCACCGACGGCCTAGCCCAATGGGACGGCCAATCCGAGCAAGTCCCGTGCGAAGGCCACGCCATCCTGTTCGCGCGCTCCATAGCGGCTGTGCTGCCCGACGACCTCCCGGCGCCTCTAGCGCTGGCGGTCATGGACGTGTGCGGCGCTCCAGCGCTAACGAGGCGTGTGGTGAAAGAGGGGGCTGTGGTGCTGGTCGTGGGTGCTGCGGGGAAGAGCGGCTCCCTGTCCGCGGCCGCAGCCCGCCAGTCAGGCGCCAGCAAGGTAATCGGTGTCGTCCCTACGGAAAAAGAAGCCGCCCTGCTACGCGACCCCTTCGCGACCACGAAGGACGGAGGCGCCGCGGGGGCGGCGAAGGACGTTCGGCCTCGTCCGGCGCCGCAGCCCGCGGCGCCGCAGTCCCCCCTAGTAGACGAGATAGTGGTAGCGGACGCCAGAGATCCCGTCGAGTTGGCGGAACGGGTGGCAGCGGTCGGGGGACCGGCCGACGTGACCGTAGTGTGCGTCGACGTCGCAGGATGCGAAGGTGGTGCGATCCTGTCGACCAGGCAAGGCGGCACCGTGATCTTCTTCTCCATGGCCACGAGCTTCAGCGCGGCGGCTCTCGGCGCCGAAGGGCTGGCCGCGGACGTGACGATGCTGGTCGGCAACGGGTACGTACCCGGCCACGCGGCCTTCGCGCTGGACCTGATCCGGACCACACCATCGGTACGGCAACTGTTCGAACGGCGGGTGACGTCATGACCGGCAAGCTCAACCTCGATCCCGCGCTCGTGGCCCAGGCCCGTGAGCTGGCCCGGCTGGCCGGGCAGCCGGTCACCGACCTGGCCCGGACGCACACCACGGTGTCGGTGGAGCGGGCCGTGCTGCGGCTGGCCGGCCTGGACGGGGCGGACGAGGACGGGATGCCGTGGGTGAACCGGCTCACCGACGCGGTGCGCGAGTCCGTCGGGCTCGAGCACGGGGCGGCCCTGCCGGTCTGGGACGCGATGCTCACCGGGGGCTACCCCGACCTGCGCACCCTGGCCGTCGATGCGGCGAGCGGCCTGGTCAAGTTCCGCCTGCCCATGGGGGCGGAGGCCGGCGCGGCCTCCGATGGCGCGGCCCGTTCGGTACGAAAGGGCCTGGACCGGATCGACGCCCAGCGGGCGGAGCGGGACCGGATGATCTCCGCCACCTCCGACCCGCCGATGCCGTGGATCTACCTGATCGTGGCCACCGGGGACATCTACGAGGACATCCCGCAGGCGCAGGCGGCGGCGCGGGAGGGCGCCGACGTCATCGCGGTGATCAGGTCCACCGGGCAGTCGCTGCTGGACTACGTGCCAGAGGGCGCGACCCGCGAGGGCTACGCCGGGACGTACGCCACCAGGGAGAACTTCCGGCTGATGCGCGGCGCGCTGGACGACGTGTCCCGCGAGCTCGGCCGGTACGTCCGGCTGACCAACTACGCCTCGGGCCTGTGCATGCCGGAGATCGCCTCGCTGGCCGGGCTCGAGCGGCTGGACATGATGCTGAACGACTGCATGTACGGGATCATCTTCCGCGACATCAACCCGGTACGGACGTTCATCGACCAGCGGTTCTCCCGGCAGGTCCACGCGCGGGCCGGGATTGTCATCAACACCGGCGAGGACAACTACCTGACCACCGCCGACGCGGTCGACGCGGCGTACACCGTGGTGGTGTCGCAGCTGCTGAACGAGTACTTCGGCCGCGAGGCCGGCCTGGCCGACGGTCAGCTCGGGCTCGGGCACGCGTTCGAGATCAACCCCGAGGTCCCCGACTCGTTCCTGCTCGAGCTGGCGCACGCCCTGCTGATCAGGGAGCTGTTCCCGGATGCGCCGCTGAAGTACATGCCGCCGACCAAGCACATGACCGGCAACGTGTTCGCCGGCTACCTGCTGGACGCGTTCTTCAACCTGGCCGGGGTGATGACCGATCAGTCCATCCTGCTGATCGGCATGATGACCGAAGGGATCCACACCCCGTTCCTGTCCGATCGCGACCTGGCCCTGGAGAACGTCCGCTACGTGCGCCGCGCCGCCGGGCGGCTCGGCGAGTCGTTCCGGCCCGAACAGGACGGGTTCGTCGCCCAGCGCGCCCGCCAGGTGCTCGGCGAGGCCATCGACCTGCTGCGCAAGATCGGCTCCCAGGGACTGCTGAACGCGATCGGCGAGGGGACGTTCGGGGTGACGAGGCGGCCGGCCGACGGCGGCCGCGGGCTGGACGGGGTGGTGAAGCAGGCCGACGGCTACTACAACCCCGCGGCCGAGATGCTGGAGGTGACCTCATGAGCCTGACCGGAGTCGTGCGCCCGTACGGCGACACCACCGGGGACGGGCGGGTACAGGTGTCGTTCACGCTGCCGGTGCCGTTCGGCGATGAGGCCGAACGGTCCCGGGCCGAAGGCGCCGCGCTGCAGCTCGCGGGCAAGATGGGCCTGGACCCCGCGATGGTGGTGCACGCCAAGGGGATGGGGCCCGACTTCACCTTCTTCATCGTCTACGGCCGGGTCAGCCACCTGGTCGACTTGTCCGCCGTGACCGTGGCCGAACGGGAATTCCCGGTGCTGCCCGCCGCCGAGGTGAACCTGCGGATCCGCTCGGCGCTCGGCCGCAAGCTGGTCGTGGTCGGCGCCTGCATCGGCACCGACGCGCACACCGTCGGCATCGACGCCATCCTCAACGTCAAGGGGCACGCGGGGGAGAAGGGCCTGGAGTACTACAGGGAGATCCGGGTGGTGAACATGGGGGCGCAGGTCAGCGTGCCGGACCTGGTGGCCAGGGCCGCGGCCGAGCACGCCGACGCGGTGCTGGTCAGCCAGGTCGTCACCCAGCGCGACGCGCACCTGTCGAACACCCTCCAGATGTCGGCGGCGTTCCACGCCGGGTTCGGCCCGCAGCGGCCGCTGCTGGTGGTGGGCGGGCCGCGGTTCGACCCGGGCGCGGCGCACGACCTCGGCGTGGACAAGATCTTCGGCCGCGGCACCACGCCGGGCGAGGTGGCCAGTTACCTGGTGCACGCGCTGGCCCCGCCTTCGGGAAGGCCAGGGGGGTCCGGGGGGATGGCGTCCCCCCGGGAAGGAGGAGCATGACTGTCGGCCTGACTGTGACCCACCGCCGGTACGTGACGTACGCGGACGCCCACTACGGCGGGAACCTGGTCAATGGGGCGTACGTGCTCGACCTGTTCGGCGACGTGGGGACCGAGGCGTCTATCCGGATGGACGGCGATGAAGGTCTGCTGGCGTCCTATTCCGACGTCCAGTTCCGCGCGCCGGTGCGGGCCGGTGACGTCATCGAGGTGACGGCCACGGTCACCGCGGTCGGCCGGCGCAGCCGCCAGCTGGCGTTCGAGGCCCGGGTGGTGTGCCGCGCCGACCCGGCGCGGGGCGACTCGGCGGCCGCAGTGCTCGCCGAGCCGATCGTCGTGGTCACCGCCACCGGAACCGTGGTGGTGCCGCCGCCCGCGCCCGCATAGCCGGGCCGCAGGCACGGACACGTGTCTGCTAGCCGCCCCTTCAGTATCGGGTTACGATGAAATTGCTCCGAAGGTGGTGGCGCGCATGCAGAGGTTCAAATACCAGGCCCTGGTGACGCCCTTCGCGGACGATGACGGCGACGCGCGCTCGAAGCTCAGCTCCGGGTCGCACCGGATGGTGCTGCGCGCCGAGAACAGCGAGACCCACCGCAGCCAGGTCTTCAGCGCCCTGGTCGACGGCGAGGATGACGGGCCCTTCCGGGCCGGCAGTCCTCAGATCATGGTCACGCTGCGGGTCATCGGCGACGACGTCTCCGACTATTTCGAAATCGGGAGTCACTTCAGCATCTGGTCCGGGCACGATCTCGGTCGGGGCGTGGTGACCCGGCGGCTTCATCTGTAGATCCGTGGCTGGTCACCGCTAGGGTGCAACGGTGACCACATCTTCGGAATCGGCTGCGGGGCTGCTGCCGGCCACCCGCCGGGCGCTGACCCACCGGGTCGCCGTCGGCCAGGCCGAGGGCCGGACGCCGTCCCTGGCCGCGGCGGTGGTACGGGACGGCGGCCAGGCCTGGTTCGGGTCCCGGAGCATGCTCGACGGGCACGAGCCCGACGGCGACACCCAGTACCGCATCGGCTCGCTGACCAAGACGTTCATCGCGGTGCTGGTCATGCGGCTGCGCGACGAGGGCCGCCTGGACCTCGCCGACCCGCTGGGTAAGCACCTGGACGCGGGTGAGGCGGCGGGCGCGACGATCGCCCAGCTGCTGTCGCACACGGCCGGCCTGGCCTCGGAGACCCCGGGACCGTGGTGGGAGCGGAGCCCCGGTGAGTTCCGGCCCGGCCTGGGCGACATCCTGAGTCCGGCGCCGCATCCGGCCGGGCGGCTGTTCCACTACTCCAATCCCGGCTACGGGCTGCTCGGCGCGCTGGTCGGCCAGCTGCGCGGGCACGGCTGGGAAGAGGCGCTGCGGGAGGAGATCCTGGACCCGCTCGGCATGTCCCGCACAACCCTGGCGCCGGAGGAGCCGCACGCGCGCGGCTTCGCGGTGCACCCGTGGGCCGACGTCATGCAGCTCGAGCCGGCCGACCCCGCCGGGCTGATGGCCCCGGCGGGGGAGCTCTGGTCCACCGCGGAGGATCTGTGCCGGTTCGCCGTGTTCCTGCTGGACGGCGATGACCGGGTACTGCCCGCGGCGGCGCTGGCCGAGATGCGTACCCCGGCCTCGCCGCCCGGCGACGAGGCCTGGGCCGGCGGCTACGGGCTCGGCCTGCAGCTGTTCCGCCAGGACGGGCGCATGCTGTACGGCCATTCCGGGTCGATGCCGGGCTTCCTGGCCACGCTGTGCGTGTGCCCCGGCGACGGCGTCGGCGGTATCACCCTGGCCAACGCCACGTCGGGTCCCGACATCGCCGGGATCGCCATCGACCTGGTGCGGATCGTGGCCGACAACGAGCCGCGCCTGCCGGCCCGCTGGCAGCCGCTGGCAGAGGTCGACCAGGCGCTGCTCGCCCTGACCGGCCCGTGGTACTGGGGCCCCCGGGCCTATGTGCTGAGACTGGTCGCCGACCGGGGCCTGGAGCTCGGCCCGGCCACGGGCCGGGGTCGCGCCTCCCGGTTCCGCGCCGAGCCCGACGGCACCTGGACCGGCCTGGACGGCTACTACACCGGCGAGACCCTCCGCCTGGTCCGCGGGCCCGACGGCACGGTGGACCACCTCGACCTGGGCTCGTTCGTCTTCACCAGGGAGCCCTATGGCCCGGACGCGCCGCTGGCCGCCCGCCCGGACCCCCAGGGCTGGCGAGCGTTCTTAGGCAGCTTCGTTCCCTCAGATCGGGTAGCGAGTGGGTTCAGTGGTGTAGGTCCGCCCGGCCGGGGTGGTCCAGTGGAAGGTTCCGTCGGGGAGCTGATCGACGGTCCACCCGGGCTGCTGTTTGAGCCGGTGGTCGTGCCGGCATTTCGGGCCGCCGTTGCACAAGCAGGACCTTCCGCCTGCCTCGTACGGCACATTGTGCTCGAAGTCGCAGGTCCGGGCGGGTCGCCGGCACACGGGGCTGGTGCAGGTCGCGTGCCGGACCTGCGAGAGGTGCCGCAGCTTTACCCCGGGATCATGCCCCCGGGCCTGGAACCGGTGGTCACACGGGTCGGTGGTCACCGGGTCGAGATCAATCACCAGGCCGGGTGCGGGCCCGGGGATCCGCAGCCGCCAGCTGCCGTACCCGCCCGCCGGGCCGTCCTGCCCGGCGGGAGTGAAGGCGAACCCGGGGCCGTCCCGGGCCTGATGGCCGCCCGGCGGCCCGGCTCGTGTCCGGCGGTTCTTCGGTCCGGGCCGGGCGCAGCCGTGGCCGATGGCGTGGCCGTGCTGATCGGTCACGGTCACGCACCACGTGGTCGCGGGGTTCCGCGCAGCCGCGGTCACGAGGTCGCGGGCCAGTCACGGGTCGATGGGCCCGATGCCGGGGATCTCGCCGGGCCGCTGGTCCAGGCCGAGCAGGGTGGCCAGCGGGACGGTCAGGGTCACCCGGCCGGCGAACCCGCCCGCCGCCGCGCCCGCAGGGCCAGTGGCCGGGGCCGCCGCGCCGTCCTGACGGGGCCGGGAGTCCTTGCCCAGGACCAGGTCCAGGAACGCGCGGGCGCGCAGCTCATCCATGCCGCCCTCCAGCCCGGCCCTCTTCAGCTCACCCGCCCAGCCGGTGATCCGCTGATCCGCGGCCAGCACCTCGTCGGGCGGCAGCTCGCGGCCCATCAGGGCGGCGTTGCCGGAGTCCTCGGCCCACCGCTCCACCCGCGCGAACTTCGCCGCGGTCTCCCGCCGCTCCTTCGCCTTCTTCGGCGCGACTTCCATCACGGCGCGGGCGGTCGCGGAGCGCAGCCCGCCGGGGGTCAGCCGTCCGGCCCGGCCGAGGATCTTGGCCTCCACCGTCCGGGCGGCGCGCAGGCCTCCGGGTCCCAGTACTCCTGCGGGTCGTCGAACGGGTCGTCGTCCTGGGCGCACAGCCGGTCCAGCCACGCCTCCCGCTCCGCGGCCGTCATCGGGTCGCGGTCCAGCCAGGCGAGATCGTCGCCTCGTCCGGGTCTGCGGGAACCGGTTCCGGAGGCATGTACCACCACCCGTTCGGGATATCAAGCTGTATAGAACATGATAGCGGAATCCCATGTCATTCTCAACGAGAAACGCCCAATAGAACATAAGTTTAGAATAAATAAGCTAGTGTTCGAACTGTGACGAAAGGGCACCGTGGGGCGCGATGCAGGTACGCGATCCCGGCCGTGCTGCGGTGCCGCGGGGGAGTGGAGCGGCTAAGCCAACCCGGCCGTGGTGCGGTAGCGGGTCATCGGGCCGAGGGCGCCGGGCACCACGGCGTACGCGGCCATGCCGAGCCGCCTGACGACCGCCACCGAGGCAGCGTTGCCCTCGTCGACCTCGGCCAGCACCTCGGGCAGGCCGAGGGGGCCGAAGCCGTACTCCACCACGGCCCGCGCGGCCTCCGTGGCGTACCCGTGCCCCCACGCGCCGGGCGCCAGGCTGTAGAAGATCTCCAGGCCGGACTCCTCCAGCGGCCGGAGCCCGGCCGTCCCCACCAGCCCGGTCCCGGAGCCGAGCTCGATGAGCCAGATGCCGTACCCGTGCGCGGCGAAGTCGCCGATGCTCTCCTCGATGGTCCCGGCCACCTCGGCCGCGGACAGCGCCGCGCCGTCGAACAGGAACCGCCGGACATCCGGCTGCGTCCAGTGGGCCAGCAGCGCGGGATGGTCGTCCGCCGTCACCGGGCGCAGCACCAGGCGCTCGGTGCTCAGCACGTGATCCACGCCGCCAGACTACCGAGCCGGTCACCGCGCGGCGCGCCTCCGCACCACCGCTCTGGCCTGCGGATAGGGTCAAGGGCTACCATGGCTACTGCGTCGTGGCTCCTTAAACAGACATTTCATATACCAGTTCGGAGGAAAGCCCATGGTGGTAAGTGTTCGACGGCACCAGCACGCGCACCTGCCCAGGCGCCGCAGCGGACACACCACCACGGTCACCATCGGCGCCGAACCCTTCTTGCTCACCGCCAACCAGCGCGACGACGGGAGCCTCGGCGAGGTCTTCATCCACTGGGGTAAGCACGGCACCAGCGCGGCCGGCCTGGTGAGCGCCTATGCCGTCGCCCTGTCGCTCGGGCTGCAGCATCACGTGCCGCTGGCCGAGCTGATCCGGCCCGGGCTTGACCAGTTCTTCGTGCCCAACGGGCACACCGACGACCCGGAGATCCCGCGGGTCCGCTCGGCGGTCGACTATATCGCCCGGCGCCTGGCCATCGACTGGCTGCCCTATGCCGAACGGGCCGGGCTGGGCGTCTACACGCTGACCGAGCGCGTCCACCTGGCCAGCACCTGGATCACCGCCTGCGAGCTAGCAGCCCGGCCGTCAGCACCTCCAGTACTTCACGCAGGGTGCCGGTGAAGTCCAGCCGCATGGCGGCCAGCGCCGGGTCGGCCGTGTAGGCGGCCAGCATCGCGGGCGACGGCTGGGTGTGCGGCCACAGCGCGGCGGTCGTCATGACGGCCGCGCCGGCCAGCCGGAACGCGTCCGGCTCGCCGAGTTCGGGCACGGACCGCAGCAGCAGGGCGCCGAGCGCGCTGATGCCCGCGATGCTGGCCCGCTTGTACTGGGCCGCGACCTGCGGTGAGACGTTGCGCTCCAGCACCGCGGCCTGGGCGCTGATCAGGTCGCACAGCATCGGCCGGGCGGCCAGCGAGGCAGCCACCGCGGCGGCCAGCTGATCGGCGCGTGACGCCACCGGGGCGCCGGCGTCGACCGCGCCGGCCAGCTCCTCCTCGAGCTGGCCGAGCCAGTCCTGCCAGGCCGAATCCAGCAGCTCGAGCAGCACCGCCTCACGCGACTCGAAGTAGCGCAGCACGTTCGACTTGGCCAGCCCGGCGCGCCGGCTGAGCTCGTTCAGCGTCACCTCGGCCACCGGCATCTCGGCGAGCATCGCGGCCGCGGCGCCGAGGATCGCCTGACGGCGCGCCTCACGCTGCTCTTCGCTGCGGGCTCGCTGGAACATGACCACGCTCACATTTTACAGACCGGCGGTCCCTTGCGTACAGACCGCTGGTCTGATACGTTCTACCGTATAAGAGACCGATGGTCTACTAAGGGCCTCAGGGAGAAGATCATGTACGCGGTTCCGGATCAGGCAGGCAAGCTCGTCGTCGTCACGGGGGCCAACAGCGGCACCGGCCGGGAGGCGGTCCGGCGTCTGGCCGGGGCCGGGGCGCACGTGGTGATGGCGGTCCGGACGGTGGCCAAGGGGGAGCGGGCGCGGGACGAGATCCTGGCGGCCCAGCCCGGCGCCCGGCTCGAGGTGCGCCGGATCGACCTGGCCGACCTGGCCTCGGTGACGGAGTTCGCCGACGGCCTGATCGCGGACGGCAGGCCGGTCGACGTGCTGGTCAACAACGCCGGCGTGATGGCGCCGCCGACCCGGATGACCACCGCCGACGGCTTCGAGCTGCAGTTCGGCAGCAACTTCCTCGGGCCGTTCGCGCTGACCATGCGGCTGCTCCCGCTGGTGCTCGCCGCGCCGGCCCCGCGGGTGGTCACGATGAGCAGCGGCGTGGCCAGCTACGGCCGGATCCGCTTCGACGACCTGCAGTGGCAGCGCGGCTACCGCCCCAACCTGGCCTACGCGCAGTCCAAGCTGGCGGACCTGATGATGACCCTGCACCTGGCCGATCTGGCCACCAGGAACGGCTGGAACCTGATCAGCAACGGCGCGCACCCCGGGTTCACCCGCACCAACCTGCAGACGGCCGGGGCCAGCCTGGGCCGCGAGGCGCCGAAGCGGACGCCGTTCAACGGCTTCGGCCTCCTGCCCGCGGACTTCACCCTCCTGCCGTCCCAGGAGGTCGGGCCGGGCACCGAGCCGCTGCTGTACGCGGCGGCGGACCCGGGGGCGGTCAACGGCGGCTACTACGGGCCGAGCCAGTGGTTCGGCCTGATCGGGCCCGCGACCGCGGTCCGGGCGCCGCGCCGGGCCCGCGACGCCGCCAACGCGGCCCGGCTGTGGGCCGAGGCGGAGCGCCTCACGGGTGCGGTTCTCCCCGCAGGGGCCACACGTCCACGGTGACGTCCAGGGTGCCGGGATGAACGGTCAGCCGGAACCCACTTCGCACGGCGACGGCGACCGCCTAGCTTTGCACGCTGAAGGTGAACATCTTCGCCGGCTCGATGCGCGCCCCGACCGCGTCCAGCGCGTCCAGCCACGTCTCGAACTCCGGTCCCTGCCGGGGCACGTACCAGTCCAGCATGGCCTGCCGCAGCTCGGCGCCGGCCGGGTCGCGCATGTCGAAGAGCTCGGCCCGGCCGTGCACGGTCACGGCGAGCTCCTCCCCGGGCAGGTGGGTGGCGCTGACGGCGGGCCGGGCGGCCAGGTGGCGCATCCGCACCGAGTTCCGGCCGGAGCTGAACCAGAGCGTCCCGTGCAGGAAGTAGCCGTCGACCGGGCCGGCTAGCGGCCGCCCGTCGGCGGTCACCGTGGCCACGGTGAGCAGCCGCATCCCCTGCAGCCGCCCGGCCAGCTCCGCGGCGGACAGGCGGCGCTCCCCGGTGATGATGCCGCGCAAGTGCTCGCCCGCGCCCGCCATGCTGCGGTCCAGGAGTTGCTGCAGGTTATCGAGTTCCTCAGTCGTCTCGAGCATCCGCCGATTACATCACGGGGGTCCGACATTCATGACCCCGAACGGGCTCGGTATCCGCCCTCGCCTAGCCTGGGGGCGTGGCCATCGAGCTGGTCTTCGAGACCCATTCGATCACTGAGGACAACGAGCTGCGGCGGGCCGCCGGCTGCCGGGCTAGCCCATCTCGGCGGCCAGGGCGGCGAGCTTCGCCCGCGGGACGTCGTCGGTGGTGAAGTAGACCAGCATCTGCTCCGGGCGGTCGGCGACCTGCAGCACGGTGTGCTCGAAGGCCACGTCGCCCAGGGCCGGATGGTGCAGGTGCTTGGTCCCGCCGCCGACCGGCGCCACGTCGTGGCGCGGCCACCAGCTGCGCACCTCCGGGCTGGCCTGGTGCAGCCGCTCGATCAGGTCGGTGAAGTCCGGGTCGTCCGGTCGGCGGCCGGCCGCGGCGCGGAACCGGCCGAGCATGTCGGACGCCTCCTTCTCCCAGTGCACGTAGACCTTGCGCGCCTCGGGGTCGGTGAACATCCACCAGACCTGATTGCGGTCGCCGGGATCGCGGGCGGACCAGTCGGTGAACAGCGCCCGGGCGGTCCGGTTGGCCGCCAGCACGTCCCACCGCCTGCCCTTCAGGTACGCCGGGAAGGGGTCGAGCCGGCCGACCAGCGCGCTGACCACGGGGGCCACCGTCTCGGCCTGCGCGTGGTCCTCGGCCGCCACGGTTATCCCGGCGAGCTGGAACAGGTGCGCGCGCTCGGCCGAGCTCAGCCGTAGCGCGCTGGCCAGGGCGGCCACCACCTGCCGGGAGGGCCGGACGTCGCGGCCCTGCTCGAGGAACGTGTAGTAGGTGGCGGACACGCCGGCCAGCTGGGCCACCTCTTCGCGGCGCAGCCCGGCCGTCCGGCGGCGGGTGCCAGCGGGCAGGCCCACGTCGGCTGGGGTCAGCCGGTGGCGGCGGGATCTGAGCAGGTCGGCGAGCTCACTCCGTGAGGCTGAATGAGCACCCGGGCGGGCGGCGTCCGAGACCATGGTACTGACATTACTAGTAAAAACGTGATCAGAATACTAGTTCCCGAGCGTGGCATGATGGCCCGCGTGACGACAGCGGACGATACCTCCAGCGAGCTGACGCTCGTGGTCAACGGGACCGCGCACCGGCTCCGCCTGGACCACAGGACCACCCTGCTCGACGCGCTCCGTGAGCACCTCGGGCTGACCGGGACCAAGAAGGGCTGCGACCACGGCCAGTGCGGGGCCTGCACGGTGCTGATCGGCACGGGGCTGATCGGCACGGGGCTGGCCGGCACGGGGCTGGCCGGCACGGGGCTGGCCGGCACGGGGCTGGCCGGCACGGGGCTGACCGGCACGGGGCTGGCCGGCGGACGCCGGGTGAACAGCTGCCTGCTATTGGCGGTGATGGCGCAGGGCACAGAGATCACCACCATCGAGGGCCTCGCCGCCGCGGACGGCGAGCTCCACCCGCTGCAGGCCGCGTTCGTTGAGCACGACGCGCTGCAGTGCGGGTACTGCACGCCCGGGCAGATCTGCTCGGCGGCGGCCATGCTCGGCGAGGCGGCGGCGGGCTGGCCGAGCGCGGCCAGCGCCAGCCTGACCCCGCTGACCGGTCCGGTCACGCTGGACGCGGCCGAGATCCGGGAGCGGATGAGCGGGAACTTGTGCCGGTGCGGCGCCTACGTCAACATCCTCGCCGCGATCACGGACGTGGCCGGGGAGGCCCGGTGAGGCCGTTCGGGTACCTGGTGCCGCCCGACCCGGCCGCGGCGATCGCCGCGGTGACCGGGCGCCCGGGCGCGGCCTTCCTGGCCGGCGGGACCAACCTGGTCGACCTGATGAAGCTCGGCGTCGCAGCACCCGACCTGCTCGTCGACGTGACCGGGCTGCTGCCGGTCCTGATCGAGCCGGCGGCCGCCGGGGGACTGCGGATCGGCGCCGGGGTGCGCAACAGCGACCTGGCCGCCGATCCGCGGGTGCGCGCCGGGTTCCCGGTGCTGGCCCGGGCGGTGCTGGCCGGGGCGTCCGGCCAGCTGCGGAACATGGCCACGGTCGGCGGCAACCTGCTGCAGCGCACCCGCTGCCTGTACTTCCAGGACGTGACCAAGCCGTGCAACAAGCGGGTCCCAGGCTCGGGCTGCCCGGCGCGGGCCGGAGACCACCGCAACCTGGCCATCCTGGGCGGGTCGCCGCACTGCGTGGCCACCCATCCCTCGGATATGGCGGTGGCGCTGGCGGCCCTGGACGCGGTGGTGCACGTCGAGGGGCCCGCCGGGCCGCGAGCAATTCCCCTCGGCGGGCTGTACCGGCTGCCCGGTGACGAGCCGGACCGGGAGACGACGCTTGAGCGCGGCGACCTGATCACCGCCGTGGAGATCCCGCCGCTGGCGTACGCGGGGAACTCGGCGTACCGGAAGGTGCGGGACCGGACCTCGTACGCGTTCGCCGTGGTGTCGGTCGCGGCCGCGCTCGACGTCGCCGGGGGTGTGGTGAGGGACGCGCGGCTCGCGCTCGGCGCGGTGGCGCCGGTGCCGTGGCGCGCCCGGGCCGCCGAGCGGGTGCTGGCCGGGCGGCCGGCCACGGCGGAGTGGTTCGGCCGCGCCGCCGACGCCGAACTGGCCGCGGCCGCGCCGCTGCCGGACAACGCGTTCAAGGTCACCCTGGCCCGCAACGTCATCGTCCGGATGCTCTGTGAGCTGGCCGGGGACGGCTCGTGACGGGACGGGTGGACGGGCCGGACAAGGTCACGGGCCGGGCCAGGTACGCCTTCGAGCACCCGGTGGACGGGGCCGCCTACGTGTGGGCCGTGCCCTCGGTCATCGCCAGGGGGACGATCCGCTCGGTCGACGCCGCCCGGGCCCTGGCCGTGCCGGGCGTGCTCGCCGTCATCACCCCGGACAACGCGCCGCGGCTGCCCGGCACCGATGACCCGGAGCTGGCCCTGTTCCAGTCCAGGACGGTCGCCTACCGCGGGCAGTTCGTGGCCGCGGTGGCGGCCGAGACGCTGGAAGTGGCGCGCGAGGCGGCGGGGCGGGTCGTGATCGACTACGAGCAGGCGGCGCACGACGTGACGCTGACCGCGGACCACCCGGGCCTGTACAAGCCGGACTTCGTCAACCCTCGCTACGAGACCGACACCGCGGCCGGGGACTTCGACGGCGCGTTCGCGGCCGCCGCGGTCCGTGTCGACGCCACCTACCGGACCCCGGCCGAGCACAACCACCCGATGGAGCCGCACGCCACCGTGGCCGTCTGGCGCGGCGGCACGCTGACGGTATACGACGCCACGCAGGGGCCGTCCCGCACGGCCGGGCAGGTCGCGGCGGTGTTCGGGCTGGAGCCCGGGCAGGTCCGGGTGATCGCCGAGCACGTGGGCGGCGGCTTCGGCGCCAAGGGGATGCCGCGGGCCAACGTGATCCTCGCGGCCATGGCCGCGCGGGTGACCGGGCGCCCGGTCAAGTGCGCGGTCACCCGGCCGCAGATGTTCGCCGTGACCGGCCACCGGGCCCCGTCGATCCAGCGGGTGCGGCTCGGCGCCGGCCCGGACGGCAGGCTGACCGCGCTGTGTCACGACGTCATCGACCAGACCTCCACGCTCAAGGAGTTCACCGAGCAGTCGGCGGTGGCCACCCGGCACATGTACGCCGCGCCGCACCGGCGCACCACCCACCGCGTGGTCCGGCTGGACGTGCCCACGCCGTCCTGGATGCGGGCGCCGGGGGAGTGCCCGGGCATGTTCGCGCTGGAATCGGCCCTGGACGAACTGGCCGAGGCGTGCCGGATCGACCCGGTGGAGCTGCGGCTGCGGAACGAGCCCGCCGCGCACCCGGAGACCGGCCAGCCGTTCTCCAGCCGTAACCTGACCGCCTGCCTGCGCGAGGGCGCCGCGCGGTTCGGCTGGGCCGGCCGCGACCCGGCCCCCGGCGCGCGGCGCGACGGCCGCTGGCTCACCGGCACCGGCGTCGCCGCGTCGACCTACCCGGCCCGGGCGATGCCCTCGCAGGCACAGGTGACCGTGTCGCAGTCCGGGCGCTACCAGGTGCGGATCGCCGCGGCCGACATCGGGACCGGCGCGCGCACCGCGCTGCTGGTCGTCGCGGCCGAGGCTCTCGGGGTGCCCGAGGCCGCCATCGACCTGCGCATCGGCGACAGCGCGCTGCCGCCCGCGATGATCGCCGGCGGCTCGATGGGCACCGCGTCGTGGAGCTGGGCGGTGATCAAGGCCTGCCGCGCGCTGCGCGACCAGATCCGGGCCAGGGACGGGGCCGTGCCGCCGGGCGGGCTAAGCGCGCACGCCGACACCACGCAGGACATCGGCGCGCTGGCATCCCAGCCGCTGGCCGGCCGCGCCAGGTACGCCTTCGGCGCCCAGTTCGCCGAGGTGCGGGTGGACGCCGACACCGGGGAGGTCCGGGTGCCGCGGCTGCTCGGCGTGTTCGCGGCCGGCCGCATCGTCAGCCCCGCACAGGCCAGGTCGCAGCTGATCGGCGGGATGACCATGGGCCTGTCCATGGCGCTGCACGAGGAGAGCGCGATGGACCCGCAGTTCGGTGACTATCCCAACCATGACCTGGCCGGGTACCACATCGCGGCGCATGCCGACGTGCAGGACATCGACGCGGTGTGGATCGACGAGGAGGAGCCGGACCTCGGGCCCGCCGGGGCCAAGGGGATCGGCGAGGTGGGCATCGTGGGCACGGCCGCCGCCATCGCCAGCGCGGTGTACCACGCCACCGGCATCCGGGTCCGCGACCTGCCGGTCCGGCTCGACAAGCTGCTGAGGAGACATCAGTGATCGAGACGATCCTGCTGTTCACCTTGCGGCCGGGCGTGACCGACGAGCAGGTCGAGGCGCTGCGCGCCGGGCTCGCCGCGATCCCGTCCGAGGGCCGGCACAACATGCGCCTGGGCCGGGACATCGGCCTGCTCGACGGGACCATGGACCTGGCTATCGTGGCCGATTACGACGACGAGGACGCCTACCGCCGGTGGTTCGCGCACCCGGAGCACGCGCGGGTGCGCGCCGAACTGCTCGCGCCCATCATCGACCGCCGGGAGCGCTGCCAGATCCGGATCTGACCCCGCCCTGGCCTCCGGTAGTACTGCATGGTTGCCGCAGCCAGGTCGCCGCGGCGCGTTGGCAGATAACCCGTCGGCGGTCCTGCGGGAGGCCCCGGCCGGGATGGCATCATCGCGGATCGCTGCACCCCTGATCAGGGGTGCAGCGATCCGCGATCTTTGCTGCCGCCGGGCGGGTCACCTCAGCCGTCACGCCCGCCCCGCGGGAACAGGCCGCGGCGGCCGGGCGGATCACTGACTGCCGGAACCCCGCGATCAGGGCTGTGGCGACCCGCGCTCACGGGCGCCGTGACAGCTGTGGTACCTGATGCGGGCACTGCTGCCCGGAACGACGCGGGTTATTTCCCTGCGCGTCCCAGCGACATGAGCACGGCATCCATGCAGTACGAAAGACGGCCTGCGCCACGGGTGTACGGCACTGGTGGTGCCGGTGTGACTGAAGTCTGCTTTGCCTCCCGCGTGACCTCGATGCTCGCGGACGCTAGCCGAGGCGGGGCGCGGCGCGCGGCTTGACGTGCGGGAGGTCGCGGGTGAACGGGCGGAACCCGGCGTCGTAGTACAGCGCCCGGGCGGCGGTGTGCGCCGGGGCGCCGAGGCAGGCGACGAGCATCTCGGTGGCGCCTGCCTGGGCCGCGCGTTGCATCCCGTACCGGAGCAGCGACCGGGCCAGCCCCAGGCGGCGGTACCCCTGATGGGTGCCGACCGGCTCGAACTCAGCGGTGCCGTTGCGCTCGTCCAGCCAGATGATCGTGGTGGCGGCCAGGCCAGTTCGCCGACCGAGGCGTCGGAGTTCACCAGTTCCGGCCGCAGCGCGGTGACGTGCTGGGCCAGGCCCTGCATGAGGCGCACGTCCTGCGGGCCGAGCTGTGTCGCCACCATGACGGCAGTTTCCCCGATAGCAAACACCGCGGTCGACCCGATTTCTCCGGCCTGCCGCCACCGAGCGGGGCATCCGCGTTCCGCAGGCACGGGCTCTGGCTCGACGAGCTCCGCGAGCCCGTACCTGCGTCGCAATGGGTGGTTAGCTCGCCGCGCTGCGCTGCTGGGGCGGGCGGCTGATCCTGGCGGCGAACAGGTCACGGAGGCTGACCACGCCGTGAACCCGCCGCCCTTCCACGATCGGCAGGTGGCGGAAGCCGTTCAGGAGCATGATCTGTGACGCCTCCTCCACCGGCGTATCCGGGCCCGCTGCCTGCGGGTCCTTGGTCATCCAGGCGGACACCGGCACCGTGGTGAGGTCCGAGCCCGACGCCGCGGCCTTGAGCACGTCACGTTCGGTGAGGATGCCGGCCAGGAAGGTGCCCTGCATGACCAGGGCCGAGCCTACTTTCTCGCGGACCATCGCGGCGGCGGCCTCGGCGACCGGGCTGTCCGGGCTGGTCGATACCATCCGCGAGTGCATCAGGTCGCCGACCGTGAAGGGCCGGCGGGCAGGGTCAGCCACTTTCGCCGATTTCGAACAGCTCGGACTCGTCGTGCGGGGCCGACGGCCCGGCGAGCTCTTCGGACAGCAGCCGCCACAGCGAGCCCGCCCACTCGGACAGCTGCGGCCACCGCATCCAGAACAGCTGGAGGGTCGTCTCGTCAAACTGGGTGTGCGCTTGTTCAGGAGATACCGAGTGGGTGAAATCCTCGAGCTGGTGCATCAGGTCGAGGAAACGGTCAGCGCTGCCATCCATTCAATCACCTCCAGGGGGAGCCGAGGGCCGGCCACTACGGGGGGTGGCCGGGTGGACGTCGGGAGACGCTAAGTGGGGTGATCTATACCCCGAAAGCACCGCATGCAAGAGGGCAGACGTTGCCTATTTTTACTCGCCGCGGGCGAAAGGTATAGACCCCTGAGACAACTAAGGGGCCTGACGTGACCAGCGAACCGTAGGTGAGGCACGGCCACGCCCGGGCCGCCGCGGCGAGCGGGAGCTCCACGCAGCCCAGGCTCTGCGGCCAGCTGCGGGAGTACATAGCCCTCACCTATCGTTACAAATTGCAGTTTAACAACACCTCTCGGTAGTCTAACCGGACGGTTGACGGTTGACATTGCCGCGATCAGGGGTAGGTTGCTGAGCAGTCCAGCATCGGGTTCGGTAGCCGGACCAGCAGGCTGATCAGGTCCGGGCTACGCTACGGCAGGGGCGCCCGCAGCCAGCCGCCCTGGGCCAGGCGTGGCACTAGGACGGGCAGGAAAGGCCAGCTGCGCTGATCCGGCTGGACGGGGGGTTGGGCCTGGAAAGGGCCCGGGCACCCAGTAGACAACGGGGACCGAGCCCGTGGCCAACGGGACGGACTCCGGTCCGAAGGCGCTGCCCGGGTCCTTTTCTTTCCCGATCCGCGGGCTGATGAGGCATGAACCTGAGGGCAAGTTCGTTGTCTCTACCGGGAGGCGCGCTCTGCGGGAGGCGGGGTCGGCGGTCGGAAGCCGGGGCGGGGATATCATGGCCTGCACTGTCCGTGACTTACCTCCGGGCCAGCCGTAGAGCACTGAGCACCGCCTGGTAACCAACCGCAGCGATAGGCAGGGGTCGTGACTGAGCCAAACGCGTCCGCCGAGGCGTCGGCTAGCCGGATCGTCGTCGTGATGCCGACATACAACGAGCGGCAGAACCTGGAGTCCATCGCGGGCCGGGTGCGTGCGGCACTACCGGAGGCGGACCTGCTGGTCGTGGACGACAACAGCCCGGACGGCACCGGCGACCTGGCCGACAAGCTGGCCGAGGCCGACCCGCACGTGCAGGTCATGCACCGCACCGACAAGGCGGGCCTGGGCAAGGCCTATATCGCGGGGTTCGGCTGGGCGCTCGAGCGCGGCTACGACGTGATCGTCGAGATGGACGCGGACGGCTCACATCAGCCCGAGCACCTGCCCGGCCTGGTCGCGGCGCTGAACGGCGCGGACCTGTCCATCGGCTCCCGGTGGGTGCCCGGCGGCAAGGTGGTCAACTGGCCGAAGACCCGCGAGGCACTGTCCCGCGGGGCCAACATCTACACCCGGATCATGCTCGGCCTCGGCGTCCGCGACGCGACCGCGGGGTTCCGCGCCTACCGTGCCGCCACGCTCCGCACAATCAGCCTGGACCAGGTGGAATCGACCGGCTACTGCTTCCAGATCGACCTGACGCTGCGCGTCGCCGACGCGGGCCTGCGGATCGTCGAGGTGCCGATCACGTTCGTGGAACGGGAACACGGCGCCTCCAAGATGAGCAACCGCATCATCTTGGAGGCGTTCTGGCGGGTCGCGCAGTGGGGCGTGAGCCGCCGCCTCCGCCGGCCGGGCCAGCACGGCTGAGCAAGTAGGGTCGCGATGCGCGCCGGGCTGCTATGCGCTCCGGCGGTGCGGACGGCTGGTGTCCTGTTCGGTGCTCCGGCGCTCCCTGATCACCTCGAGGCGCTCGGCCAGCACGGCTTCGAGATCCTCGACCGTGCGGCGCTCCATCAGCATGTCCCAGTGGCTGCGCGGCGGCTTCACCTTCTTCGGCGACGGGGATTCCCCGGTCGCAGCGACCGCGATCGCACCGCAGACACGGCACTCCCACGTCGGGGGAAGTTCCGCCTCGGCGGCGAACGGCACGCTAAAATGGTGCCCGTTAGGGCAGTCGAAGGCAACGTCCTGGCGGGGTGCCAGGTCGGTGTTCCTGTCGTTTTCGTAGCTCGTCGCACCGAGCCGGGTGCCGCGAAGTGCGCGTTCGGCCATGCTTGCTGCCTCCCAGGCGGTCAGCGGTCTTATCGAGCAACGCTGAATACCCGGACAAGATTCCCCCGGACGACGTTACCCAACCGTATTTCGCCAGAAAGATCGCGGTTACCTATCGCTGAGCCTCGCGAGAGTGCCATTGACCTCTCTCGATGAGGACCTCGCGGAGCGTCTCGATGTCATCGGTCATGATCCCGTCGGCGCCCAGGTCCAGCAGGCGGATCATCTCGGCGCGGTCATTGATGGTCCAGACGTGCACGTCGAGGCCGAGGGCGTGCGCGCGCCGGACGAACGAGCCCGAGGCCACCCGCGCCGGCACCTGGGCACAGCGCACCTGCCACTGCGCCAGCCTGCGGGCGAGCAGGCCCGGCTGGCGGCCCGGCCCGGACCCTTGACCCCGTCCCTGCCTGGTACGGCCGAGGGCGTAGCGGATGGCGGCGATCACGGCCGGGGAGGTGGCCATGCACACCGGCCGGTCGAACAGCTCGCGCGCGGCTCGCAGCCGGCTGCCGGAGAACGAGGTCACGCAGACCCGGTCCCACGCGCCGGTGCGGCGCAGCACGTCGGCCAGCAGCGCGATGCCGGGCTCGTCCTTGAGGTCGACGTTGAAGCGTAGCCCGGGCCAGGCGCCGAGCAGGTCCTCGATCAGCGGTATCGGCTCCGCGCCGGCCACCCGCAGCGCCTTGACCTCGGGGTAAGTCCGGGAGCCGATCGGCCCCGAACCGTCGGTCACCCGGTCGAGCGTGCGGTCGTGGAACGCCACCAGCCTGCCGTCCGAGGTTGCCCTGGCGTCGGTCTCCAGGTAGGAGTAGCCCAGCTTGACGGCGTGCTCGAACGCCGTCCAGGAGTTCTCCGGCGCGTGCGCCGCGCCGCCGCGGTGCGCGAACGCGTGCGGGCGGGCAGTGTCGAGGAACGGTACCGGCACGTTCGCTAGTATGCCCGCTCCCGGCGTTGACCTGGTGAACTGCGAATGTCGTGCCGGTTGCGCCCTAGCGGCCGGCCCACCCGCGGCGGCGGGCCTCCGCCATCGCGACGGCCGCCGCCACCGCGACATTCAGCGACCCGACCCGGCCCGGCTGGGGGATGTAGGTGACCGCGTCGGCCACCGCGAGCAGCGCGGCGGTGCAGCCGTGGTCCTCGTTGCCGACGGCCAGGCACACGTCGCCGTCCAGTGGCGCCTCGTGCAGCGGGACCGCGCCGGCCGCCAGCTCGACCACGACCACCCGCAGGCCAGCGTCGGCCGCGGCCTTGGCCGCGGCGACCGGGTTCGGCTCCACCGTGGCCTCGACCAGCCGCTGGGTGCCGAGCGCGGTTTTGCCCACGCCAGGATGGCCGAGCGGGGCGGTGCTGCCGCACAGCCACAGCTGCTCCGCGCCGAACGCGGCGGCCGAGCGGACGATCGAGCCCACGTTGAACGGCTGCGCCACCGAGTCCAGCAGCACGGCCAGGCGCGTCTCGCTGGCCCGGCGCCACTCCCGGTTGAGCCGCTTGACCTCGGTGGGGCGCAGCTGCCGGGGGGCGGCCGCCCCGGTGGGCCCCGGCGGGCTCACGGGCTGCTCACCTCGGCTCGTTCGGCTTGATAATCCACCTGGAGCAGACGGTAACCGCTCCGTGCGGCCAGCCGGGTCACCGGCCAGCCCTGACCGGCCAGCCAGCGGTGCAGCGAGTCGGCGCCGAGGTTGCGCCCGACCACCAGGTAGGCATGGCCCGCGGGCTCCAGCCGGCCCAGCCAGCCTGACAGCAGCGCGTGCAGCGCCTCCTTGCCGATGCGGACCGGCGGGTTGGACCAGACCGCGGCGAACCGGGCCGGCAGCGAGGCATCGCCGGGGGGAAGGCAGCGCACGTTGGCCAGGCCGGCCGTCCCGGCGTTCCGCGCGCACAGCTCGAGGGCGCGCTCGTTGACGTCGACCGCCCAGACCGCGGCGCCCGGCGACCTGGCGGCCAGCACGCAGGCGACCGGGCCGTAGCCGCAGCCCAGGTCGAGCAGATCACCGCGGGCCGGCGGCCCGGGAGCCTCCTCGAGCAGCAGCCGGGTGCCCGGGTCGAGCCGGCCGGGTGAGAACACCCCCGCGTCAGTGGCCAGCTCCAGGTACACGTCGGGCAAGATCACCCGCACCTGCCCAGGCCGGTGCGGGGCGCTGGGCCGCGCGGAGAAGTAGTGATCAGCCACCGGCCGACCGGACCGGCGGCGCGGCCGGCTCGCCCTGGCCGGACCCTTCGCCCAGGGCCGGGTCGATGAAGCGGCGGGTGACCCAGCGCTCGACGACGAAGGTCATGATGGGGACGGTGCCGGCCAGCAGCATGATCAGGGTCGGCTTGGCCGCCAGCCGCAGCATGCGGGCCAGCTGCCAGGCGCACAGCAGGTAGATGATGTACAGAATGCCGTGCACCACGCCGACATAGTGGGCCACCGCCGGGTATCCGGCCACCTGCAGCGGGACGCCGACGAAACACAAGACCATCAGCACCACGCCGGTCACGTAGGCCATCACCCGGTACCGCAGCACTGCTGCTCTCACTGGTTACATCTCCTAACGAAGTCCGTGCCACCGGGCGTGGTCCTTGACCTCGGCGTTGAGCCGCGCCAGGTAGGCGTTGTACGCGCTGAGCTCCTCGTCCTCTTCCTCGCCTGCCGGGCCGGGTCCGGCCTGCACGGCACGCGCCTGAACCGAGCCGGTCACGTCGGCCGGCAGGCGCTCCGCCTCGGCGGCGGCCTGCCTGGGGTCGGGCATCTCGCCCCGCCGGATCCGGAACTCGTCCCTGATCGTCTTGGCCCAGAAGACCACGGCGAACCCGGCGAACAACGGCCACTCGAACGTGTACGCCCAGCTCAGCCCGTTGCCGGCCAGCGCGCGGTGGAGCTGCCAGTCGCCCAGCCAGAGCATGCCCCAGAACGACACCACCATGAGCAGGTGCCAGCCCAGCCAGCGGGGCTGGATCAGGAACCGCCACACGGGACCGTCCGGCGCCGGCGGTGAGGCCGCGGCGGCGTGGGCGGGACCCGCGTTTTCCATGCCATGAGGGTAGCGCCGTCGGCGGATAATTCCCGCATGGGTCTGCGCACCGGCTTGTCCGCACCCGCCAGGCGGCTGCCTGACCGGCTTGATGACCTGCACGGGCCCTGGCAGGGCACCGTCGTGCTGCCGGTGCACCTGAGCTTGCACCAGTTCCGCGAGTTCGACGTAGCCCGGCAGAAGCCCAGGCTGCTGCTGTACAGCATCGTGATCAGCCAGGGCCGCCGGAACGACGTGGCCCGGTTCCTCAACGCCGAGCGGCTGCGCGAGGACTGGCCCGAGCTACGGCTGCTGGTCAGCAGCCGGATGCGGCGGGCCTGCGAGCGGAAGCTCGGCCTGCCGCGCATAATGCCGCGTACTAAGCTGCCCCTTGAAATGCGCGCCGAATCCCCCGCGGGCAGCGACGCCCCGCCGCATATGCCAGGCTGATGACATGCGCAAATACGTGATCATGGGCGTGCAGGGCAGCGGCAAGGGCACACAGAGCCAGATGCTGGCCGCGGACCTGGATCTCGTCCACATCGGCGTCGGGGACATCTTCCGCTGGAACGTGCAGAACCACACCAAGATGGGCGCCCAGGTCCGGCGCACCATGGCGGCCGGGGAACTGGTGGGGGACGACCTGGTGGAGTCGGTGGTCAGGGACCGGCTCACCGAGCACGACTGGAACTTCGGCTTCATAATCGACGGGTTCCCGCGCAACCGGCGGCAGGCCGAGTTCTTCCTGGAGAGCTACGACATCGACGGTGTCATCGTGCTCGACCTGCCCGACTCCGAGGTCCGCCGCCGGGTGCTCAACCGCAGGCTCTGCGCTGACTGCGGGATGGACTACCACCTCATCGACAGCAGCCCGAAGGTCTCCGGCCGGTGCGATTCGTGCGGCGGGGACCTGGTCACCAGGGAAGACGACACCGAGGAGGCGCTGGCGGTCAGGCTGCGGGACTATCACGAGAAGACGAACCCGGTGATCGAGCTGTTCCGCCGCAAGGAGTACGTCTTCACCGTGGACGCGCGGTCCGCGCCCGAGGCCGTCCAGGAGCAGATCAGGAAGTGCCTCGGGCTGCCCCCGCTGACCGCGCTGACCGTGCGCAAATCGCGGGAGCCGGGAGCCGCAGGTGCGTGAGATCGCGGTCTTCGGCGGCAGCTCGCACCCAGACCTGACCGCCGAGATCTGCGCGCACCTCGCGGTGCCGCAGCGCCCGGTGCTGCTCAAGCGGTTCGCGAACGACTGCCTCGAGGTCCAGCTGCAGTCCAACTGCCGGGAACGCGACGTGTTCATCATCCAGTCCCTGGTCCGGCCGGTGCAGGAGAACCTGGTCGAGCTGCTGCTCATGGCGGACGCGGCCCGGGGCGCGTCGGCGGCGCGGGTGAACGCGGTGATCCCGCACTACGCCTACGCCCGTTCGGACAAGAAGGACGCGCCGCGGATCTCCATCGGCGGCCGCCTGGTGGCCGACCTGCTGGTCACCGCCGGGGTCGACCGGGTGCTCACGCTGAACCTGCACTCGCCGCAGGTGCACGGCTTCTTCTCGGTGCCGGTGGATCACCTGCACGCGCTGCGCGAGCTGGCCG
>Ga0070699_100000580_pt1 | contig 34642 bp, 32 predicted proteins | sample KBSK1503metaG_FD_65473 | JGI IMG/M metagenome (GOLD analysis project Ga0070699, IMG submission 65473) | Corn, switchgrass and miscanthus rhizosphere microbial communities from Kellogg Biological Station, Michigan, USA - KBS K1-50-3 metaG | ecosystem: Host-associated > Plants > Roots >...
GAAACACGCGTACAGCTACTGGCACATGATCAGGTGCTCGAACTGCGCTGCCTCGACCAGCAAGCTCCACAGCTGCTCGCGGTGCTCGACCACAAGCCTTGTCTCCGCCATCAGCGCTCCGTCAAGCTGGCGCGGTGCCGACGGAGCGTCCAGGTCTGCAGCCCGGGGACGCGAACCGGTTGACGAAGTCGAGCGCCGTCTGGGCGACCTCGCGCCAGCCGTGGTCGATCGTGAGGGAGTGGCCCCGGTTCGGCATCTTCACGATCTCGGTCACGGCGGGGTTGCGCCGTTGCCGCTTGTAGGCGGCGTTCGCGATCGCCCACGGCACCGTGTGGTCCTTCTCGCCGTCGATGATCAGCAGCGGACCGCGGCCGGGGTTGGTCGTGTTCACCTTCGCCTCGGTCCGCGGGTTGAGGTTCGCGTTGCCCATCTGGACGAGCGCGATCCCGGAGCCGGCGACGTGGAACCTGTCGTAGAGCTCCTTCGCCTCCTTCTCCTGCAGCGCGTTCGCCCAGCCGTACGTGAACTGGCCGGACGTGAGCGTGATCGCGCGGCCGCGGGTGCGCGGGTTGACCAGGAACGGGCCCACCCCCCGCAGCACCGGGGCCGGCAGGGGCAGGACGCCGCGGAAGACCCCGGGGTCGATCGCCACCGTGGCCGCCGACAGGCCCCGGCCCGCGAGCATCTGCGCCAGCAGGCCCCCGGTCGAGTGCCCGATGACCGCTGGCTTGCTGTCCAGGGCCGTGATGATCTCGGTGGTGTGATCGGCGACCTGCTTCAGGGTCTTCCCGGCCAGGACGTCGGGGTTCGCCCGGGCCTGCTCGACCGTTTCCGGGTCATCTGGCCAGTCCGGCGTCAGCGGCGCGTAGCCGGCCTGCTGGAACAAGTCCGCCCAGCTGGCCCAGCTGCCCGGCAGCAGCCACAGGCCGTGGATGAACACGACCGGGGTGCGGCCCGAGGCGTTGGCCGCCTCGATCTCCCGGTGCTCCCGCTCGGACACCGGCGCCCTCACGGGCTTGCGACTAAGTGACATGAGGGTCTCCTCTCCTAGGTGAGGCCGGCTAGCGCCCGGCGCAGGACGCGCGGGGTGATCTGCGGGCCGTCGACGCCGGCGCCGAGGCCGCCATCCACAGGGCAGCTGGACGGCCCGGGCAGCAGGCGGGCGCGCTGGCCCGCCGGGTACAACCGCGGGTGGTCACCGGATCCTCCAAGGGGTGCGACGCGGAATTGCCCGCCGCTATGGCGTTCTGCCGGCCGCTGGCACCACTATCGCGCCCGCCCTGCGAGGATCGCCTCCGTGAGAATCCCTAGTCAGTCCCCCGGGGGCACTGGCGCAGCCACCGGCGCCGGGCCGGGCTGCCCGCCCGTTGCGGCACGCGGCCACGCCGCGTGGCTGGCCCCGGCCGAGGTCGGCTGCGGGAAGCGCCGGGCTGGCAGACACGCGCGACCTGTGACCCCAGGGCAGACCCCCCTCCCAGGCAAGCCGATCACAACCAGATGGATCGCGTCTGCCCCGCGAGACCGCGAATCACGGCCCAGCTCGGGGCCGGTCATGTCTCAGTGATGCACAAGCGCGGGGGTTACCCGCCCACCCCTTTACTGGGAAGAAGCGAACAGCCCAGTACCCCAACCAGCCTGCCAGCCGCTGCCGCCATGGCGGCCCTGGCCGTCCCTCAATTGGCCGTTTCCGGGATCACCGCCGCCAGTGGCGTCCCGCCCAGGTCAGCCCGTCCCGGAAACTGTCCCGAAACGGCGTGCCGCACCGCCGGTACCGGGACGATCGGCACCATGACCACCGCGCCCGCCTACGACAACGGCGTCCGGATCGGCTACGCCCGGGTCTCCACCCGGGCGCAGGGAGCACTAGGCCCAGCTCGACGCGCTCGCCGCGGCGCTCCCCGCCGCTAGCACCCCGCTGTTACCCTGCGCAATGCCGCCAGGTTCTGCATTTCCCGTCTTCGCAGACATTTCCCTGCTCCCCTAGGTAGCGGACATCGTCACCCGTCGCGTGATTACCCTTTGTGATCGAGTCACCCATCTGAGGAGATACCCTCGGTGACCCGCCGGCGCACGAGCGGCGACGCCGCAGTAGATCAACTACCTGCGTGATGATCCGGGACGGAGGATGCCCGGCGCCTTGCGATAATCCTGGCCATTGTATTGCGGAAGCGTTCGCGGTCCTGGGGCGCCAGTGGCGAGACGAGATGATCGAGCTCCGCGCTCACCTCGGCGTGAAAGGCGATCGCTGCCTGCCGGCCGGCATCGGTCAGTGTCACCTGCAATGCTCGCCGGTCCCGCGGCACGGCTGATCGCTGGGCGAGACCGCGCCGCTCGGCCCGGTCCATCAGGCCGGTGAGCGCGGCCTTCTCCACGCCGAAGCGCTGGGCCAGTTCGGCCATCCCCCGGGGGCCGGCCAGCAGCACGCACAGGAGCTTGGCCTGGACGGGCGTCAGGTCATGGCGTTCAGAGACGCGCGCGTAGATGCCCTGTACCAGGCTGGTGAGCTGAACCAGCCCGGCGGCGAGGTCCATATCCGGGTCGCCCGCGCTGGTGTGATGCCCCCCCGTTGCGCACCCCGGCGCTGCTCCCGGCCCCGTGGTCGCGATCACTTGCGCCGTCTTCTCCACGCTGCTATGGTACATGACGTATATAGTTAATGCTGCATACAGTATCTCTCATTAACTAGATGGTCGCGTACCGGTCGTGGCGTGAGGAAAGGCTTCGATGTCCTTCAGCGAAGAAGAGATCTCCTATCTCCGGTCCCAGCGGCTGACCCGCGTCGCCACCGTCTCAGCCGACGGCCAGCCGGACGTGGTGCCGGTGGGGTTCGAGTTCGACGGTACGCACGTCTACATCACCCCCGCCGTCTCGTGGAGCTTCAACCTGGAGGGGAAGCTGTTCACCCACGACCGCGAGGTCAGCGTCCGGCGCACCGCCCACCAAGCCGCGGCCGGGCAGGGCGCGTAACAGGTCCGCCCCAAGCCGCGTTGGCGGCCACCAATCAATCGCCCCCGGTAAAACACCGGCCAATACGGGGTACGGAGAGGTCCCATGAGCTTCGATACGCGCCCGGGAACCCGTGGCGCCCGCCAGCCGCGCGGCAGATTTGCGCTGTGGTTCAACAAGCTGGCCGCCCGGCGGATCCGCCGCAAGGGCGGCAGAATGATGGGCTTCAACGCCCTGATCCTGACCACCATCGGCCGCAAGAGCGGACTTGAGCGCACCAACCCGGTCGGCTGGTTTCCCGGCGAAGACGGCAGCTGGCTCGTTGTCGCGTCGGCAGCCGGAGCGCCCGGGAACCCCGCGTGGTACTACAACATCGCCGCCCATCCCGACAAGGTCCAGATCGAGGTCGACGGCCGCACACTGACCGTAACCGCCGAACAGCTCCACGGGCCCGAACGCGCACAGGCATGGGAGCAGATCATCACCGCCGCACCCCGCTTCGCTCAGTACCAGCACAAGACCGACCGGGAACTGCCGATCATCCGCCTAGCGCCTCGATCCGGTTCAGACGCACCGCACGAATAAAGCCCGCGCAGCTCCGGCAGACCACCTGACGGTGCGTAAAACGGCGGGTAGCCCCCTGACTCATCTGCGTGGTCAGCACGGCGATCTCCGGCTGCTGGCTACTGGTAGATGTCGTGGTAGCCGATGGCGAGCCAGGTTAGCAGCGGTTCGCCGTCCGAGTCCGGGCCGATGGTGAACAGTGCCCTCCCATCGGGGCCCGAGAAACTCCAGGTAAGCGAGTAGGCCTCGCCGATCTTGTGCACGCGAAGGCGCTTGGGCCACGGTGTCTCGCCGCGGTGTGCCCCGGCTGTGAGCGCCGGGATCAGGTGGGCGCGTATCGCGTCGATGAACAGCCGCCGGTGTTCGCGGGGTAGTTTGGCCAGCGCGGCATCCAACCCCGCGGTGGTCTGGTATCTCACCCTCCTGCCTCATCGGCCAGGGCTTCCAGGTGCTCCAGGAAATCATCATCGTCCTCGAACCGCCGGACGCGGCCCGCGGCGAGGTCCGTGTCGGCTTCGCGGAGCTTCTCCTGCCAGGCTGGGCTGTAGACCCAGGCGTCCTCCTCGGGGACGATGCGGGCTAGCCGGCGGCCATCGCGGGTGAGCACCGTGGTGACATGGCCGTAGGCGGCCATGTTGACCAGCTCCGGAAGGTGCTTGCGGGCCTCGGTAGTGGTCATCTCCTGGACCTCGTAGGGCAGCGGCATCGCGTTCTCGCTCATGCTCCTAGTGTACGTCATGTACGTAGCGTTTATAGTTTGTAGTGCGTCAGGCCCGGCCTGACACTCATATGCCTCAGGACATCGCATGACGGCCGGCCCCCGCCCGGTTGCTCAGGAAGAGTTGTACCGCCATCGCAGCCCGCCGGGCACGTTGCCGCCGATAAGCTGAGCGACGGTGATGACGGCGGCTCGGGCGTCGGCGATTGTCCCGGCGAACGGCGCGGTAGGCGCGAAGTCCTCGTCGGCGCGTCCCGGTCAGAGTGGCCTGGTTGATTGTGGCCGCACACGAGCTGACCGGAATCCGCGGCCGCCTGAGGTCGCGTCCGGTACTTGGGCAGTGCCCGATCTCAGCCAGCGGCGCGCCGGGCGTGGCCGGGAAATGTGGGTGCTGTTCGCCGTCTACCAGGCCATCTGCCAGCTCGCCGGGGTCGGCGTGGACGCTGCGGGCACCCCGAGGAGCGGATCAGCTTCCCGCATGCCCTCGCCGCGGCCGCCAGCACGGTCACGGCTTCCCCCTGGCCGGCTCGACCTCGCGGTCGCTGCTTTCTTGCTGAAGATCCTCATGTCGGCCTTCTTTGTCCGCGACCGCCCCGGCCGGGCCAGTCCTCGCAAGAGCAAGAAGGCCAGCGACTTCCCGCGCGCAACCCGGCAAGCCCAGCGTCACCAACGTCACCCGACGCATCGAGTTCCTCCTGCTGGATTCCTGGCAGGTCACCTAAAGCAAGGCCTTTGGGATTCGCCTGGGCAGCGTGCGCACGCGCGAGCTCCTCGGTGTAGCCACCACTATCCTGGCTATCTGCCTTTCCCCGATGCATCGATATCGCCGGCGCCGCAGACGCGCCCTCGGATTGGCGGAGAATATCCTGGAGCGGATCACCTTCTACGACATCGACTCGCGACGCATCGAAAAGCACCTCACCGGGGAGGAGCGGATCCTCTACCTGAAAGAAATCAAGGCGGACGTCTCCTATTTCAAGCGGTCCTATGAGCGGGCGGACCTGCAGGTCACCATCACCGGCCTTGACCGAGAGGCCAGCGCCGCTGCCATCGACGCCCGGCTGGGCCGCATCTGAGCGCGCCGCGAATGCGCCAGGCCCAAGGCTCGGTTCGCTACGGTGGTGCGTGCAGGCTGGCATCGGGTACGGCGACATCGGCGACCACGCCGGAGCCCTGGAATGGCTGACCATCGGGCTGGAGCTGGCGTTGCGCACCGGTGACCCGGAGTCGGCCCTTGAGCAGCTCCGCCCGTTGCGCGCGTCCTGCCTGTCCGCGCTCGGGCGCCCGTCCGACGAAATTCAAGAGCGAGCGGCCCAGGGCGAACAGGGGAACACAGGTGGGCGATAAGCGGTCAGCGCTGGACGCCCTGTCCGCGGCGGAGAAAGCCGCCGTGCTGGATGAGTTGCTCGCTGCCCGGCCGGACCTGCGCCAGCTGGCCGATGCCTACGCCGCCCGGGTCATGTCGGGAGCCGACCGGTCGGCTGTCGCCGACGATGTGGAGGACGCCCTGCAGGGCCTCGGCATCGAGAAGCTGAACACCCGGGCCGGCTACCGGCCGGGCCGAGGTTACGTCCATCCGGCCGAGGCCGCGGATGAGATCCTGGACGAGGTCCTGCAACCCTTCCTGGACGACCTTCAGCGCCGGGCCGGCTTCGGCATGCGATCCGCAGCCGTCGAACTTGCGGCGGGCATCATGCTCGGCCTGTACAACTGCCGTCACGGCAACTCCGAGACGCTGCTGGAGTACTGTCCGGACTACGCGGCCGAGCGCGCGTCAGGTGTGGTGAGCGACTGCGCAAGGCTGGGCATCGAGCTACCCACCGTCGAACTCCTCGACCTCATCCCCGAGTGGAGCGCCATGCTGCATTGAGCCCGCGATCAACCCGCGCCAGCCTTGGGCCGCGAGTGGGGGGCGCCCGGCCCCGAGTTCCCGCCCTGGCACGCCGACGCGGGGGTGACTGGCCGGGCGCGGCATTCTGCAGCTTCTGGCGGGACTGAGGCCGGGAATATGCAGCAGGGCAGCGGTGGCGGCTTACCATGGCCGGGGATGCGAATGCCGCCCGGCCGGACTCCGCGGCGGCCGCCACGAGGATCAGCCATGGCCTATCCGAACGACGAATGGCAGCGCAAGGGCGCGACGCTGAGCGACAAGACCGCCCGCCAGGAGCTCGGGCTGACCCAGGACGAGATCTACGACGCAATCGACGCGGGCACGCTACAGTACCGCCAAGCCTATATGCACGGGAACCCGTGGCTGAGACTGCTCCGCCGCGAGGTCGAGGCCCTCGCCCGGGCCAGGCACGGCGACCGTTACGTCAGCGAACAGCAGGCCAGGGCGGAGCTGACGCGCGTCAACCGCGAGATTAGGCGCCTGCGGACCGAGTTGGCCGAACTCGAGGAGCGGCGAGCCGAGCTCGGCTCCGATCTCGGAGAGTAAACGGCCCGGCGTCGCGTGCCGCAAGTCATGCGGCCAGGCGGACGAACATCAGGTAGAGCATCCGTGAACTCACAAGCCTGCGATGCTGCCAGCCGCAAGACCACTACTGCAGGCGAATCCGCAGGTCAGCCACCCATGCCCCGATTTGGAACCCCACCCGGTACCAGCCTGCCACCAGCGTCCGCGACGGCGTCAGCCACGGCCGCCAAGCTTGGCGAGCCTAGCGTTGACGGACCCCAGCGAGTACGGCTTGCACTTGCGCCCGCCCAAGTTCGCGTCAGGATATTCCTCTGGGGACTCGCCCTGGAAGGCCACGCACACAGGGTAGGTGGTCGTGGGGTCTAGGGGCAGAACCTTCTGCAGGGTGATCTCGTGCTGCCAGCTCGCGCCGAAGTCATACTCGTAGCCGACCTTGATCTTGCCGCGGAAAGCGTCACGGACCCGGACGTCCTCTTCCTCCCCGGTCTCCTCCAGGCCGAAGGACGGGTCGCTGTAGTCATGGCTGCCAACCCGGAACGCGTGCAGGTGATCGCCATCCCATCCGAACACGATCTGGATCACCCGGTGCAGGTCACCGAGCGTAGCAAGCGACGGTACGACGACGCTGCGCCAGACCGGCGGCTTGAAGTACTTCAGCTGAACCTTCAGCTGCATCGCCTGGTCAATGGTCAGCGGGACTCCGGACGCGGTCAGGTCTGCCACCGCCCCAGCCAACTCGGCCGCCGCCGGATGACCGCTAGACCGGATCGCTGCAAGCCGATCGTCGACGTTGGTCCCGGGCACTCGTTCCCACAGACAGCACAGGGCCTCGTCGGAGCCGCGCTCGTCCAGACCGGCGGCAGCCGCCTCGACGGCGAGCCACAGCTGTTCCGCGCCGGTGAGCTCGGGCGCGTCGTCCCAGGCGATCAGCGCGCAGCGGGCATGCACCGCGAGCAGCGGCTCGCTGAGCGCTTCCCGCCAGGCCGGCAGAGCTTCCTCCCCGGCCTCCTCGGCCAGGTCAGCGGCCAGCCAGCGCATCCTCGGTGACATCGAAGCCGCGGCCCGCAGAATCTCCCGCACCGTCTCCTCCGGATCCCGCTCGGCCATCCACTCCCAGGCGAGGTCACGCCGTTGCGCCTGGTCAAACATGGCCAGACGCGCGAGCATCTCGGCGGCGGTGAGGTTCTCGGGCATGACCGGCTGGCTGTCGTCCAGCCGCTCCATCGCCCAGCGGCCTAGCGGCGTGACCTCCGGACCTTCCGCAACAGCGCCAAAGGCGTTAAGCAAGGTCCAGCATGCTGACCGCCGCTGTACCCAACCTTGCACGCGGGGACCCGCTGAATCTTCCGCGACCACCTCCAGGAACGACAGCAGGATGTCGTCAGGAACCGAACGCTGCCCATACTCAGCGGCAGCTGACGCCCGCAAGGCATCCAGCCAGGCGGAAAGGACTTCGGCGTCCTGATCGGGTAGGGCGATAGAACGTGCTACGGCCTTGCCATCCGTTACCGCTACCAACCCAGCGGCCAGGGCGAGGAGCCACGCGCGGTGCAGGTCCGGCACATCGGCTGCAGAACGCAGCGTCTGCGGGGCCTTGACGCCTATGACCGCGGCAGCGGCCGGCACATCTGCCTTCCGCAGTACTTCCCGGCTGGTCAGCAGGCGAGGACCCGAGTCGGCTAGCCAGCTGGCGAGCGCTACCGCCCGGCGCATGACCGCCGATTCCCCCGCAAGGTCCGACAACCGCGATTCGCCCACGGCCAGAGATTATCGCCGATCGCACAGCACCTGGCCGTAGGCTCGCCCAGTGAGCAAGAAGAGCCGCCGACGGCCTGTGCGCCGCACGGCGCCGCTTGCGGACCTCCCTGCCTCCGACCCAGGAGACAGAATCTCATCCAACGCCCGCCGAACTTAGGCAGCATGCCGATGAGCAGCGGGCCGAAGGCTCGCTGGGTCATGAAGGAGGGAGCCCCTTGCGGACGTAGTAACCCGCGTCGGCCAGCCAGGCCCGAGCCCGGCCACGCTGACGCTCCGCGGAAAACGCATGCCACCGCTCCGGTTCTCCGGGCCAGCGCGCCAGAACGTCCTTGAACCGCCGGAACGCTCCCCGCCCGGAAATGGCGATCTCCAGCCGGTCGGCGCGCCCCGGGCCACGCACCGTCCCGATGAACAGCTCCATGTCCCGGTAACCGTCCCGCGAACCCTCGCAGTGCACCCACAGCCACTTATTAGGATCGTCTGACTCGTCCTCATCCTCTTGCCCGATCTCCCGCGCGTAATCGACAGCAGGCGTCGGCCAGACCTCGCCAGTCGCCAGGTCGATACGCCCGCCGCCGTACATCGGGTCGCCCTCGAGGATGCCGGCCAGCTCATCCAGATCCACCCGCAGAGGGCGCAGATCCGGCATCGCGCCGCTTCCCAGCAACGCGTCGAGCTGGTCCGCCAGGACGTCGTCGCCCTCCCAGTACCGTTCCCGGAGCGCGATGACAACACGGCGCGCGGCCTCGGCAGCGCCGTCCGCGTGCTGCTCAAGCGCGGCCAGCACCCAGTCGCCGAAGGCTTGCAGGCCATTCTCCGGCACGGCCGGACCCGTCATCTCCATGACGGCCGTGCCGTCCTCCGCCGCGACCTTGACCCGCAGCGAGATGTGCCTTTCGTCGGTACTCATTCTTCTTCCGGGTTCTCAGCACGCATCACCGGTGGCATCAACGGAGCCTACCCGGGCAGCGCCGAGGCTGGTCTTCCCGGTCGCACCTTGCTGGTGACATGGCTGCGGTCTTGCCGCCGGCGCGGCGCTGTGTCAGCGGGCCGCCGACATTGACCAGGCAAGACGGCCTCCCTATGCCTGGGCACCCGGCTTGCTCATGATCACTGAATTGCTCGCTCTCAGCATTCAGGGGTCGCCATGAACGCATTCGATGTCCGCATCCACACGATCCGCCGCAGGAAGAACAAGCGCCGCCCGTTTGAGGTCCGCTGGCGGGTGGCCGGGCGCGATAAGTCCAAGTCGTTCCTCACCAGGGCGCTGGCTGACAACTACCGCGCGGAACTGATCCGCGCGGCTCGCCAGGGCCTGGAGTTCGACCCGGCCACCGGCGAGCCTCTGCGGTGGGCCGTGCCCGAACCGGCCGTGACGACCTGGCTGGAACATGCTGTCGCCTATACGGACATGAAATGGCCGCGCCTGGCGCCGCATTCGCGGGTCACCCGGGCCGCGCTCGATGCGCTCATGCTGCGGCTGGATGGCAGCCGCGCCGCAGCGAGCACGATCGCCCGCAAGCGGGCAGTGTTCCACGACGTTGCCGGCTACGCCGTCGAGCTCGGCCGTTCCCGCGGCTGGCCGCACGGACCTGATCCGGCGTTCAGTACCGAACGAGCATGGCGCTCGTGCTTCCTTGCTGGCGGAGTCGCCTGTGGCGGCGTGAGCGCGTGGCCCAAGGAAACGGTCACCGGCCCCAGCCGGGCATCCGGAAGCCAGGAATACACTGCATTTGATAATTCCCCCATATCCGGAGCCAGTTTAATCTTTATCCGCGCTGATCTCAGCTATCAGCCGCATCACGGCCGGTCAGGATCTCTGGGTTAATGAACCGGCATGCCGCTTTCCCCGTTGTGTGAGTAGGTGACGGTGAATCATGCGGATGATCGTAAGAATTCCGTAAGAAAGGGGCCTGGGAATGACCGACCTGCGGGTGGATTACCAGCTGCTCGACAATATTCACGCCAGCCTGGGACGGCTGGCGGGCCAGTTCGAGAGCATCCAGGCCATGCAGGACGGTTACAACGGCGCGATGGGCTCGGACGCTATCACCGCGGCGATGAACGGGTTCGCCGGGAACTGGAGCATCCACCGCAGGAAGCTGACCGCCTCGATGCGGGCACTGCAGCAGAAGGTCGACCGCACTCACCGAGGCTTCAGCCAGACCGACCACGACCTAGGCCAGCAGCTGGCCAGCCGGACGAAGTAGCCAGACGGACGGGGGTGACGAGCATGGCACGACCGGCCGGTTACCAGTGGAAGCCACTGGGCTGGGACACCGACCCGATCCCCGGTGACCCGCAGGAAATCAGCGCCGAGGCTGCCCACCTGACCCAGATGGCGAAGGAGATCACCGGCCAGGTGGCGGCGCTGCGGAAGATCTCCGCCGACGGAGTCCAGATCGGCCAGTCCCCGGACGCCATCCGCTCGGCGGCCAGCACCCTGGCTGGCCAGCTGGTCAAGGTCGCGGACCGCTATCACAACGTCGCCGTGGCCCTGCGCGGCTGGGGTCCGGAACTCGAGCAGGCCCAGCGCATGTCGGTCTAGGCGCTGAACCAGGCCGAGATCCCGTACGCCCGGCTGAACCAGCCGGTCATCCTCCCGTCCGGAAGCAACCTGACTGCCACGCAGCAGCAGGAGGTGACGGCATATCACGCCGCGATGCGGCGGGCCGAGGATGAACTCGCCGCGGCCAGGGCGCTGCTTGGCCGCGCGATCAGCCTGCGCGATAGCCAGGCGGCCTACACCCAGGCAAAGATCGACGCCGCCAGCAGCGACGCCCTGACCGACTCCTGGTGGGATCATGTCGAGAACTGGGTTGACCACCACGCCGACGTCCTCGCGGACATCTGCACCGGCTTGGAGATCGTGGCCACCGGTCTGGCCGTCGCCGCGATCATCTTCTCCGGCGTCGGCATCCTCGTCGCTCTCGGTATCGGCGCGACGGCCCTGGCCCTGGCCGGCCGGACTCTCCTGGCCAGCGCCGGTGACGGGTCATGGTTCGATGTCATGCTCGATGCTGCGGCGTTGCTGACCTTCGGCACGGGAAAGATAGTGGGCCGCATGATGGAAGGCGTCTTCGAGGCGACGGACACCGCCGGCCGGGGACTCGTGCAAGCCGCACGCGACGCCAGCCCGCTGGGCAAGCTGGGAAGACTGGCGGCGCAGGCGTCACAGGTCGTCGAGGACAGCACCGCGATAAGGTCCGTGTCGTCCGGCCTGAACCGGCTGGGGCTCGGCCAGCTCGGCGGCGGGATCACCGGCCTGTCGGGCCGGGTCGGCAAGTTCCTCGGGCAGGCCGGTGATACGGCACTGGAGAAGGCATCACCGTCGCTGGACAAGACCCTCGCGACCGTCTCGGAGCACGTCCGGGCGGGCGAGGTCGCCCTGCATGGCGGGGAAAAGGAAAGCCTCCTGCTGACCCGCAGGATGGCCGCGATCACCGCGCGCTTCCCGGAGAGCAGTGAGATCGCCCAGCTCAGTGCGAAGTTCCATACGCTGCTGAACTGGCAGCGGGGGATCTTCGGGTTCGCGGAGGTCACCGACCTGGGCGACAAGATCGGTTCCCTGCCGATACCGGGCGCCGAGCCTTATCACGAGTTCAAGGATCACCTGGTGACCCCGGGCGGATTCACCGCAGCCGAGGCGAACGGCATCGTGGACGTGGCGCAGTTCGTCCCGGTCATCGGGACGGGACCTGCCGCCTTCCGGGCGGCGTCCGGCGGCGGATGGTAGGCGCAGCCCGTGGATACCGCCGTAAGCGTGCCAGGGAATGCCCATCTCGGCGGGGCTACCGGCTATACCTTGGTGCTTCCTCCCCCGTGGCGGCAGATTCCGGTACGGTCCGGCACCAGGAAGGCCGTTCGGCAGATCAGCGACGAGGCGTTCCGCCGTCTCCCCCGGCACATCTCGCGGGACAAGGTAATGTCCTACCGCATCGAACTGGAGCGCCGGCTCACCAGCGCGGCAGACCAGGCACGGCGGCACGGCGGCACGGACCTGTACCTGCCTGTCGATCTGGCCCACGGCACGTTGCTAGCGGCGTCCTTCGTCGCATCGGAGGGCTGGCTCGGCGACGCCGCCGGACTCCGCGCCGGCGACATCGTGTCCCGCCTCGCCGCAGAAGATGCCAGCTCCACGCGGGTGACGGTCGACGGCGTGGCGGCAGTCCGCACCGAGCACATATCGTCACCTGACCCATCGGCCGAACCCGGCCGGGGCTCACGCCACGTCGATTACGTGCTACCCGTCCCGGGCGCCGCCGGGCGCTGGCTGGTCTTCGCGTTCTCCGCGCTCGGCGCGGGCGACCCCGGCGACACGTTCGCGGACCTGCTCGTCGAGCTCTTCGACGCGATCATGTCAACCTTCCGCTGGACCCGGGCCAGCACTGGCCAAGCGAAATTCCCGTGAGGACGCCATGAGCAACCCGCAGACGATGGCCGACCTGACCAGCACGAAGGGCTGGGTCAAGACCAGGTACGACCAGTCGGTCTGGATACCCATCCTGCCCGTCTTCCCCGACGGATACGACGTGAGGTCGTATTCTGCCGAATACGCCGAGGAATGGTGGAAGGCATCTGGTCTCCCCCACACGGGCGTGGATGTCCTGCGCCTGTTTCACCTTCTCGTGGAAGCCCACGAGGGGACCTACGGTCACCTTCCCTGCCATCTCGCCTTCGCTCACCTTCCAGATCCACGGCTCATGCCGCTGCTTCTCCACGTGGGCATCTGGGAGGCAACCGGTGTCCGGGACGAGCAGCTGAGGATGTGGTGCCTAGCCGACGATCCAGGAGCAGTCGAGCCGCCGGTCGTGGAGGAGTTCGCCATCGACAGCCTCGGCACCGGGCTCCGGGTCATGCGCTACCGGCACCACGAGGACGGCGCGCTCTACGCGGCCCTCCGGTACGCCTGGCGATCCGAGGAATTCCAGACCGACCTGGTGCTCAACACCACAGCCGAAGACCTGGGCAGGCTCCACCGGGCCATACCCGACATCGAGGCGTTCGCCTGCATGACAACCATCGTCGCGGCCGGGCAGCCGCGCCCGGCGGAGTCATAATGCTAGTCAGGCGCTCTGATCGTCCGATTTCCCGACGGGATGGTGAGGAGATGGGCAGGTCGCCGTCGTTCCGCTGGATGCGGGCCGCAGTTTACATGTCCGGTGCCGGGGCGGCGATGTTCTGCGCGGGCCTGGCGAACGTTCTCGCACATGGGCCGCACGTGATGTCGATCGTGTTCTTCGCCCTCATCCCGTTCTTCGCTCTCGTCGCCTTCATCCTCGCCGCCGTGGCCTCGGTCAAGAGCAAGGCGGAAAACCAGCGGCTCGTAGCGCAGGCACTCGCCAAGGCACGGTCGGAACACGGCATATACTTGCGCCGCGATGACTGAGTCGCTGCCGCATTCCGAGATTACCGCGGCTAACCAGTTGAACTCGTAGCGGCCGCCCGGTGGAAGGCGACGTCGGCAGGGCCTAGCCATAACCATCCGGAAGCTTGTCACCACGGCCATAATGCCGATGTAAGTTACTTCATAAGCGCATGTCTATGCACGAGCTGGAATATTCACTCATCCTCTCTCAGCCTTGCATAACGATCGTCGAACAGCCTTTCCATCGCCCTGGTAGGAAATCAGATCGCCGATTTTGTGCAGCTCGGGGCGGCTCGGGACGCATGGTAGCCCACCGCGCAGAGGGCCCAGTTCTGCGCGCGGGCATGCCATGACCGGCACCTAGCCGCCGCCCAGGCCGGGAGCGCGTTTCGCCGGCGTCGCCGATGCCCTGGTCGGCTGCAGTCTCGGGTGCTCAGCCAGATGCGTGGAAGTCCCGGAACCGAAGGATTCCGTCCGCACCTGTCCCGCACCTGTCCCGGAGATGCGAGGTCAGCTGAGCGTGTGAGTGCCCGTCATTTCTGGTTCATGGCGAGCAGATGACCTTGGCGTTGACTGGGGTGGACGTTCCGGCAGTGACGTTAACCGACGCGACGCCGGGCTGGCAGCCTTGAAGGCTGGCGATAACGGTGTAGCTGCCATCGGGCAGCCCGCCTGTGGCGAACTGGCCGCCCACATCGGTGGTGCCCGTCCCGTTGGCCGGGCCAATCCAGCTGACGGTGGCGCTCGCCGCGCCGGTTGTCACTATGATGCCGCCTTGGCCGATGCCGGGTGCGTTGATGATGCCCGGCGCGATCGTTCCCCGGACGTCTGTCCAGCCGACCGCCCAGGGGCTGCCGGCCGGGTCAGCGCCGATGGCGGCGAGCTGCGCCGCGTTCTGCGTGGGGATGACCTGGGGGGAGGCGCCGGTGGTGCTGAGCTGCCAGACGCCGGTCCCTCCGGTGGCAAGCACCGTCGATCCCGCGGCAACCACGCCGGCCAGGACGCTGCCCCCGCCGGCCGGTACCACTGTCCACGTCGTGCCGTTCCAGAGCGCCGCGTAGGAGGACGTGCAGATCCCTCCCTCACCACAGGTGAAGGAGCGGTAGCCGACCGCCCACAGGCCGCTGGCGGTGTTAGCGAGACCGGTGATGGATGCGCCTGTTCCCGGCGGGGCCGGCAGCGAGGTCCATGCGGTCCCGTTGAACCGTTCTACCGCGTCACCGCCGGCAACCCAGACGTTGGCCGGTGAGACGGTGACAGCATCGAGTGAGCCGATGTTGGGAATGCGCACCTGTGTCCAGGTGCTGCCGTTCCAGTGGAGCACCAGCGATGCCTCCGGGTAGCCGTCGCCCCCGGCGGCCCATACGTCATTGGTGGCCCGAGCCGCGACCGCGTTGAGCTGATTGCCTTGTGACGGCCCGCTCGGGTTGGGGGTCGGGAAGCGCCGCCACGCCGTCCCATCCCAGTGGTAAGCCAAGGTCTGGCTGGCCAGCGACGAGAGATCACCGACAGTGCCGACCGCCCAGCCGTCGCGGGGAGCCACCTCGGTGACGCCGTTCAGCTGTGCACTATGTACTGAGTAGACCGCTCCGAGCGGCACAGTCGTTGCCGTCCACGCACTGCCGTTCCAGTGCTCCGCGTACGGCCTGGTCAGCACGGCGGTAGGGGTTTCCCCTGGGTTATAGCCGCCGACCGCCAGCACGTCGGATGCCGATGCCGCAGCGACACCGAAGAGCTGAGCGCGAGTGCCTGCCGGGGCGCTGGTGGTCGTTCCCCAGGCCACCGTGGTGGCCGCCGCCACGGCTCCGGCAGTAGCGAGCCCGGCCCCGCACACCACCCCCAGCACCATCGCTACTCGCCCCGTTTGCCTGAGCCTCATGGCACGGCGTCTCGCATCGTTAGAGCGCATAGAACCCTCCTGTTCCAGGGATCTGAGAGGTTGGGCGAGCCATCCCGGCCGGCGATAACCCACGCCGAGCCTGGCGCCGACGGGCCGCAACGGCAGGCAAGACCGGTGACCGGCCGCCGAGCGTCCTGGCTCAATCCGCACAACCTCTATTCGGCACCGGGGGGTCCCTGTATTGCCCGCCAACGAAGACCGTGATGTTCCGGCGCCGCCGGTACCACGTGGCTGCTGCATGTGCTCGTGAGCCGATGACGACCGTCATCCGCCGGAGCCTGCTTGGCCTGGTGCGGCACAGGACCGAGGTGGAGCGCTGGTGGTCCTGGCGGGGTGCGAACATCGGCGGCGCGGAGCGGTGCTGGATCTCGACCAGGGCCAGGCGGGCGATGGTCTCGAGGTCCCCGGCCCCGGCGATCCGCACGGCGACGGCGGAAGAGCCGCGCCGCGGCGCTGCCGGCTGGATGCCGTAGGCGCTGCGGCGTCCGAATCCGAGGTTCGACAGCGCCTCGGAAAGGCGGGGCAGCGCGGTGTGCAGAAGGTAGTAGCGCCGCACGCCGTCGGCGATCAGCGGCGCCGCGAGGTCCGCGAATGCGGCGGCGAGGACCCCGGTCGGATCGGCCAGGTCCGGGTCGACGGCGAACCCTTCGGCCAGCAGGAGAGCATACCGGCCCACAGCAGGGTTCTCTCGCGCTGCCGCGGCCATGACCGCGGCAGCGCGCCCGTTGCCATCACGACCAGGCCGTGATGGCCGCTGTCGCACAGGCGCTGCAGCGCAGCCATGCAGAAATCGGGACTGTCGAAGGCGGCCGGCAGCTCCGGCCGTACCCGGCGGGCAGCGGCCTGCTCGCAAGCGACCAGTGCACCAGCGCACTCCACAGTGACCCCGTCCAGAGCCTCGATAACCAGCATCACCATGCCCTCCGCTGACGCGCCGGTAATCATCTCACTCTGGCACGGTTACCGCATACCCCAGCCAGCAGTTGCTGAACGTGATCGCAGCGCTGGCCAGCCGAGTTCCTTATCGCCGAATATTTGCGAGGGTAAATGACCTGATTGTCCGATACCGACCCCGCACAGAACGCCCGTATATGGATGACCTGAATATATCGTCGGCTGGCGCGTTAATAGTAAGTGCCGCGCTCTTGTGATATTTGATGATTGGAACGGGACCCGCTGGTGGGATTGCGGAACGTCATCAGATCGGGTTCGGGCCTCAGCCAGGCCGCCGAATCCGGCATGGTAAGCGTGGCTCCTGCCCAGTACGACGGTCAGCGGAGTTCGTCGGAGAGGCGGACGAAGCGGTACCCGCGGGCCAGCAGGTGGGGGACAGCGGCGGCAATGCCCTGGGCTGTGCCGCTCTCGGGGTGGTTCATGTGGCAGATCACGATGGAACCGCCTGGCGCGGCGGTGACGATGCTGCGGACTTGGCCGGGGGTGAAGGTGGCTCCCCCGTCGCCGTTGACGGAGAAGCTGACGAGGCGATCTCCCATGGCGGTCACGATCCGTGCCGCGGCGTCGTCGCAGTAGGCGGTGCCGGCCCGGAACAAGTGCGGCGGGACGCCCAGGAGCCGCCTGAGCTTGGCCTGGTTCGTGGCGACCTCGTCGTATACCTCGCCGGCGTTCCGCGTGCCGCCGATGCCGTAGGCGGACCGCCCGGTGACCGACAGGGGCAGGTGCCGGGTGCCGTGGTTGGCGATCTCGAACGGCGGCTCGGCGGCCAGCTGGCCGAAGACGGCCGGGTTGGCGTCGATCCAGCGGGAGTTGAGGAAAAGCGTCGCTGGCACCTCCCGCCGGCGCAGGAAGCCGATCAGAGCCTGGTCGTAGCCGCTGCCGCCCGGGCCGCCGCAGGCGTCGAAGGTCAGCGCGATCACACGCCGCGACGTGTGCAGGTCGCGGACCACCCCAGGTCCCCCGAAGCCCCAGCTATGCGGCCTGAGGTGGCCGTACCGGGCCACCACTTGGGCACGGGTCAGCACGGGCGCCGCCGGCGGGACGGCCGGCGGGACAGTGCCCGGCGCGCGGCCCCCGGCCGCCGCGGCGGGCGCGGCGAAGGCGCCCCGGCCGCCGCTAGCCAGGCCGCCCGGCCGGTCGCAGTCGGCTAGCGCACCTGCTGCCAGGGCCGCCAGCACCGCACGGCGGCTCGCGATCATCCGCCCATCGCTTCCAGGCCCCGGCCGCCTCGCGACTCCCAGGTCACTGGCCCAGTATGCCTCCCTGCCGATTACGCAGGCATGGTTTCGCCGACTGGAACTCTGCCGCTGCCGCTCGGAACGTCCGCTTCTGTTCGGCGGCTAGCGGTGCCGGGAGAAGCGGATTCCTGAACTGATCAAGAATCCTGGCAGCCGCCGGGCAGCACGTGGCCGGCCCAGGCCGCGTGCTGGTGCGGTCGTCAGACTCCCAGATTGCTTTTCGCCGCGGCCTCGAAGGCGCGGAACGGCAGCAGCCGCCTGGCCAGCAGGCCCGCTCGCCCGCCCGCCTTGCCGGCCGATACCCTCCGGGGCGGGCGGCGGGATTCCAGCACTCGCCGTACCGCGGCAGCCACGCCGGCGGCGGGCACGCCGTCCGCCTCGTCGCGTTCCATGCGACCGACGGCCTTGGCAAGGGGGGCGCCGTAGACCGGGCCGCCGACCGCCTGCGCCATCCGGCGGCTGGCCGTGAAGTCCGTCTTGACGTTGCCCGGCTCGACCAGCGTCACATGCACGCCCAGGGGGCGCCACCTCGTACGCAAGAGCTTCACCCAGGCCCTCCACAGCGAACTTGCCCGCGCTGCAGGAAGCCTGGAACGGGATGCCGATCACGCCGCCGATGGAGCTCATCAGCACGATCCGCCCGCCGCCTTGCGCCCGCATGGCGGGCAGCATCTGCTGCAGCACCCGCACGCAGCCCCAGAAGCTGGTCTCCAGCTGGCCTTCGCCTCCCCGACCGTGCACCGCTCGACCGCAGCGGCTAGGCCCCACCCAGCCGGAACGACAACCGCGCCGATCCGGCTGCCAGCATGCCCGCCACGCTTACCCGCTCGTCGCGCCGCCTTTGGTGGTCATCCTCGCTTGTTCGAGTAGGGCCGTTTCGACGCTCTTGGCCTCGGGGGCTCCGATGCTCTGGTAGATCGCGAGGGCTTGCTGCAAATGTGCCGTGCCCCGGCCGGCGTTCCCGTCCCGAACGTGGCATCGACCAATTCCCTCAAGGGCCCGGGCTTGCAGGACAGGCGCGCCGATATCGCGGGCAGTGTTGAGGGCTTGGGCGTAGTAGCCGAGGGCGTCATTGTGTGCCGAGGACGCGGATAGGAGGTCACCGAGGTTGATCGATGCTCCGGCTTGGCCGTGCCGGTCGCCGAGGTCCTGGTACAGCTGCAGCGCCCGGGTCAAGCTGGCGGTAGCGGCCGGATAGTCCCCGGTCCGCCGCTGCACCATACCCAGGTGGCGGAGAACGACGGCTTGGCAGTGCCGGTCACCGAGCTCACTCGACAGCTGCAGCGCCTGGCACAGGCTGGCGGTAGCGGCCTCGAGGTCTCCGGTCAGTTGCCGCACCGCGCCCAGGTCGTCAAGAGCCCAGGCTTGACCACGCCGATCGCCGAGGTCGCCGAACAACTGCAGCGTCTGGGTCAAGCTGGCGGTAGCGGCCGGGTAATCCCCGGTCCGCCGCTGTACCACGCTTAGCTTGTTCAGGGCCCAGGCTTGGCCGCGCCGGTCACCGAGGTCCCGGTACAGCTGCAGCGCCCGGGCCAGGCTGGCGGTAGCAGCCGGATAGTCCCCAGTTAGCAATTGCACTATGCCCAGCTGGTTGAGGGCCCAGGCTTGGCCGCGCTGGTCGCCGAGGTCGCCGAACAGCTGCAGCGCCCGGGCCAGGCTGGCGGCGGCGGCCGGGTAGTCCGCGGTCCGCTCTTGCATCGTGCCCAGCTCGGCAAGGGCCCAGGCTTGGCCCTGCCGGTCGCCGATCGTGCGCGCAGCGGCCAGGGCGGCCTGGCCGAAAGTGACAGCCTCGTTCCAGTGGCCTTGATTGTGCAAGGAGTCGCTGATCGCGAAGAGAACACATACGGCGTGGGTAAGGCGCGCGTGGGTGGTGGCGTAGTCGATGCAGGCGTGCAGGTTGGCGCGTTCGGTTCGCAGCCATGTGATCGCCTCTTCCTCCGTGCGCAATTCCGGGGCCCAGGCCGGCGCCAGGCCCGGCTGCGGAGGGCCGCCGATGGAGGTACGCCAGGCGGCGTGCCGGTTGGCGGTCACGGCGGTGTGCATGTAGTAGTCGAGCAGCCGGTCGACCGAGGCCTGCCTGTCTGCGGCGTCGTCACCTGCGGCAAGAGCCCGGGCATGCTCGCGGAGCAGGTCGTGCAGGCGATACCGCCCGCGGGCAGGTTCACCGATCAGGTTCTGGTCATGCAACTCGCCCAGGCACCGCCGGGCAGTTGGCATGTCGGTGCCGTCCATGGCCGCGGCCGCGTAGGCGTCGATCTCGGTGCCGGGGTGCAGGCCGAGCCGGCGGAACAGTCGTCGCTGCCTGCCAGTCAGGTCTTTGTAGGACAGGTCAAACGCGGCTGTTACCGAGACGTCCGGCCCAGCTCGCGGGCACGCCCGGTGAACGCCACCGCATCGCGCGGCAGCGTGCGCAATGCCACTGTCGGCTGCATGCCCGGCGAACCAGCCGCAGGCGGCGGAAGCTCTGGCGTCGCCCGGCCCGTACGGTCCACCTGATCCGGCAGGCAGACCCAGCCAGTCGCCGTGGTTTCCTTCACGGCCACCTCGACCCGGCGATAAGCGGCATCGGCGCCGGACGAGATGTGCCGTATCACTTCATCGAAAAACCAAGACGAGGCGATGACCGCCAGCACCCCCGGCGATCCAGCCAGGGCCGCCTTCAGCGAGCCAGCGTCAACCAGACGGAACGCCAGGTTGACCGACCCTCCGGTCACCCCGTGCTCGTCATAGTGGACCTCCCCGGCGTGCAGCGCCATCCGCAGCCGGATCCGCTCCGGGCCCGGATGCGCACGGTTATGTGCGCGCAGCCCTGTCACCAGCGCGGGCGGCAGCGATTCCGCCAGCAACCCCTTGGGTACCTCGGCAGGAACCAAAACGAACACGCCATCACCGCGGTCCTCGACACCGCAGTCATCCCATGAGATCCCCGCCCGGCCGAACGCCTCGCGCATCACGCGATACAGGCCAGCACGTACCGCTACCTGGTGCGCATTGGTGCGGCGCTGATCCCCGAACCCCTCCACGTCAACGACGACGATGGTCCGGTGAACGGCCATCCCCTGGTCCGCCATCTGTCCCACCTGCCAGAACAAGGGAGAAGCCAAGCTCACTCACCCTCAGCCTAACCCCGGTCGCCCCAGGCCACCAGAACGTCCCGCGCCCGACAACGGCCCCCATGGCGGTCGCCCGGAGCTCCCCGGGGAAGAAGGCGCCACTGCCGAAGTCAGCGGGCCGCAGCCGGCACAGCCCCCGCAACCGACATGTCGCCGGGGTACTGAACGATGCTGGGCTGGCACGCTGCTGTTGACCTGCTCACCCCCAAGGAGGAGCCTTTTTAGCGCTCGGCTCCGCAGTCCCGTAATGCGCGTAGCCGCCCCGAATGCCCAGTTCGGGAGCGGCTCTGGACAACCTGCCGGACCGCCGGTCTCGCATGCAGATCGGCGGGTCAGCGCGCGTTATCTCTGACCTCCCATCACTCAGCGTCACACTATCGATCGGCATCACCCCGAGGCCGACCTCCGATTCAGCGCCGCTTGGACTGGTCTGCTGGAGGCCATGGTCGCTGGTCGAGGTTCTTGTCGAGGCAGCATCCAGCGGCGGCACGGACACATCATGCTGGAGCTGGCGCGCGATATGCGGCAGTGCGGGCATTTCAGTGCAGGACTGCGATGCAAAAATATGCAGGCCAGGTAGCCGCATGTTGAGCTGACCGGGGGGCCGCAGGACGGCTGACATCGCGAAGGTCCCTTTGGTAACCGCGCCGCGCCGCGGACGCCGCCCTGGCGCAGTCCCCGAGGTCCTCGTGCTGGACATCTCCGCTCTCGGCTTCCTCGATTGCGCGGGACGGCCTCACTGCCGGGCCCGGGAGGTATACATGGTGACCTCGCCCGGGGTGATGATCTGGTCTTCGATGGCCCGGGCCAGCAGGGCGTCCTTGCTGGGGGCCGGCCTGCCGGTGGCCGCGTATTTCATCCGCGCCCGGTTGATGTACTGGCGGACGGTGTTTTCGGTGATGGACATGCGTCGACCGACCGAGGCTTTGGACATGCCCTGGAACCACAGCAGCAGCGCCTGCCGTTCCTGCGCGGACAGGGCGGGGCCGGACGGCCGGGTGTCGGCGAGGATGGCCTTGGCCTGGGAGCGGGTGACGTAGGGGCGGTCGCCCGCAGCGGCGAGCACCGCCTCGACGAGGTGGTCGCGGCCCTCGTCCTTGGCGATGTAGGCGTGGGCGCCCGCGTCCAGGACGGCCATCACGATGGCCGGGTCGGAGTGCCCGGAAAACGCCACGATCCGTCGTCCCGTTCCGGTGAGGCGCGATATCTCGCCGGTGATGAGCCGACCGCCCAACTCCGGGTCCAAGATAACGACGTCGGCGGGCAGGCTGGACGCCGATTCCAGGCCGGCCACGCCCCGGCGTTCGGCGATGTCCGCGGCGGCGTGCAGTTCGTGCACGAGCGGGATGAGGGGGTCGTCGGTCTCGGCGATCATCCGCCGCAGCCGCGCCGCCTCTACCGCGCAGCTTCTGCGCACGGTCTCATCGCCGGGGTCGGCCGCGTCGGCGGCCAGCGCGCGCAGCAGGGGCGCGGCGGTCGCCTGCAGAGCCAGCCAGCGAGCATGCCGGGCCCCGTGCACCTGCCTGGCGATTAGGGACCGCTCGCGGGCCGCCGCCTCGCTCTCGGCCGCCGCGGCGGCCTGCCGGGCCACCATCTCCAGGGCTCCGGCGGCGACGGTGACGGCGAACTGGATGCCTGCCGACCCGGCCAGGATGGTGATGAACCCGGCCAGGCCCGCACGATGCAGGCCGTCGCGGGCCAGGATGACGAACGTGGCCACCGCCGTCAGTTACAGGAAGCCGGCGAGCTCGCCGAAGGGTCTGCGGAGCAGGACGAGCACCCCGACCCAGCCGACGGCGCCCCAGGCCCAGTCGGTCTTCAGCATCTGGGCGGCCGGGCAGGCCGCGGCGGCGGCCGTGCCGGCCAGCACGGCCAGCATCGCCAGCACCCAGCCGTCGCCGCCGCGGACGGTGACGTCGGCCTGGTCCACCCCGGCGTGAAGAGCCACGTTGCGCAGTGCTTCGGCGACGCTCCCGGCGATGTGCTCGGTCACCGCGCTCGGCAGGCTCACCGGTGCCGGGACCAGGCGCACGGTCACCGGGGCGGCCGCCGCCAGCGTGCCGATGCGAGCGCACAGATCAGCCGGGCCGGCCGGCGCGTCCTCCGGCACCGCCTGCAGCCGCCGCAGCACATCGAGATCACGGCCGGCCTGGGAGCACAGCACTCCGGACCGACCGTGGAACGCCCCCGACGCGATCATCGTCAGCGTCGACAAGATCGTGTCGTGCAGCTGGCGGTGCTGTTCACGCTCATCGGCGCGGCGGGCCGCCTCGGCCCGCATGTCCTGCTCGCCGCGGAGCGCCGCGCCGATGGCCGCGTCCGCGCTGCGGCCCGCGTTACGGAGGAGGGTCATCAACGCGGCGGTCACCACCGCCTGCAAGATCAAGATCCAGGCACCCGCCGGATGGGCCACGGTGCCGACGTACACGACCGTGACCGCGCCGGCCGCGGGCAGGCTGAGGGCGGGCCGCAACGCCAGCTGCAGGATGAACACCGACGTGCTGGCCAGCGGGAGCATCCAGGTCGTGCCGTCAGCAGTCAGGGCCGCTGGGACAACGTACCGCTGGGCGGGCAGCAGCACCGCGATGACCACGGCATCCGCCAGAGCCACCGGCCCCGCCAGCCCAGCGCGCCGCACCAGCCAGGCGAACAGAGCCGACCACACGCCCAGCGTCACCAGCACCGCCCGCAGCCACCAGGCCGACACGCCTCCCGCCGCCGCCAGCGGGCCGACCACCGCGTAGATGACGGCGCTGCCCAGGCGCAGCGCAACCGCATACCAGCCGGTCAGCCGGCCCAGCGCCCGGTCAGATGGAGCACCGTCCGCGGTTATCCCTGAACCACCGGACATCCAGCCATGCCCAAGCACCGCAGAGCGCCCCCCACTACCGACGTAGCCATACCGCACCAGTATGTGACGGACGAGAGCAGGGACAGCAGCTTGGCGATGTTGCCCTCCGGCCCCAGGCCGCCGCCGGGATCCGGACCGTGCCCTGCAACGCCCGGACGCCCCGCATGAACGCCATAGCGAACGCCGGATCGGCGGATGCCGCCGCGAGCTCCTGGCCAAAACTGGCCGCTACGAAAAGTCATCAAGTTGCAGGACAGCCGTCGTGTGCTTTTCGCACTCCCTGCCGAATATGCGGGGTTGATGATGGCACGGACTACATCGATGACAACGGGCAGATTGCCCGGTTCTGGCGTTCCCGGTGTCGTCTGCGCGTATCGTTGCGCCCGCGTCGGCCGTTGATGATCAGTCCGGCAGCCCCGACGCGTCCACTCGGACGGTTCTTGAGCACATCGGCCCAGCCCGCGGCCGCACGGACCGCCGGCGGCAGGCCCGCATCGTCCTGGTGTCAATGCACGACCTGCCGGGGCCGAGGCATGTCCAGGCCCGGCCGGTTCGCGCTGGCCCCGGAGCTTGCCGCCGAAGCCAGCATCATCGGCGCGCTCCCGCAGGCTGCGGTGCTCCGCGAGGCAGATGGTGCGATAGCCGCGTGCGGCGTGGCCGTGCGGGCCGCCCAGGACGGCGGTCTTGCGGTTGGCCTTCCTGGTGTCGCGGCGATGCAGAGCCGGCGGTTAGGGCTTACAGAGTGAAGTAGTCGCGCAGCATGGCGATCCGCCCGTCGCGGACGCGGAAGACCTGCACGAGTGATATCGGCTCACGCCGTCCTCCCGGATGGTCCAGGACCGCATCGAGCTCGGCGATGAACACGTCCGCGTCCGCCGTCTCGTGCAGGACGAGCCGGGACTGCCCCGCGTTCACCGTGCCCTCGGACGCCAGTTCCCGGTGAAATGCGCCCATCCCGGCACGGATCGCATCGCGACCCGCCAGGCGGCGCGGCAGCCGGTGACCATCGGGGACCAGCGGAGCCTCGTACACCCCGTCTTCGGTGAACATCGCAGCGACGGCACCGGGATCCCGGCTGATCGCGCCGGCGTACATGTAACGCTCGAAGATCTCTCTGTGCGTAAGGGTCACTTTCTCCAGCCTACCGGCATCCGCGACGCCGGTTCTCAGTCAGCCTCCTCGCCCGGGGGCCGGCTGACCGGACCGAGGGACCGGCGGGACGCCGCAACCTGGCCGGGAACGGACACCAAGGTGGCTGGCGGGGCGCCCGCAGCGCTCATATCCAGCCCGTTCTGCATGCCTCAGCTGAAGGATGCAGAAGGTTTCTGAGCCGCCCGTTAGGCGGGTCAGCGCGCGGTTATCAAAAAGCTCTCGCTTCGCTGACTGCGTCGCCCTTCAGGCTACGGGCTGGCAGGAAGCCAGCCAGGTTGCATATTTATGCATCGTCGTCACGCTCGGAGTACGTGCTGTCATGCAGTGAGGATGTTTAGCCAGCCGGGACGGCGATGGTGACCAGGGTGCCGTCGCCGGTGTTGAGCAGGGCGCGGCCGGGCCTGGGCGGGCGGCCGAGGTGGGCGTGGGTGAGGCGGGTGCCGACGAGGTCGCCTTCGGGGAGAGCCTGGGGGGCGGTGAGGCAGCCGCGCCTGGCTCGCCGGGCATCGGCCATCCAGCCGCCGAACCCGCTGGCCAGGCTGTCCGGGTCGCCGGCCAGGACTAGGGCCAGAGGGCGGCCTCCGCCGCGGGTGATGATCTTGCTGAGCTCGCCGCCGGCCTCGCAGTCGGCGAGCAGGTCCGCATCGTCGATCACCACCACGCCGGGACCAGTCAGCGCCGCCAGCGCCGCGCCGAGTTCGTCCTGGCCGAGGTCCGACTGCTCAAATGAGCAGATGACGCCGGGGCTGGTTCCTAGCGACCGCAGCGGCGAAGGTCGCGGCGTCACCATGATCACCTGGGCGCCGCCGGCCAGGAACGAGCGGGTCATCGCGGCCAGCACCGCCGAGCGGCCCGACCGGGCCGGACCCGCGACGATGAACGCCGGCATCCCTTCGGAGAGGTCAGGGCCAAGGGCGGTGAGCTTGTCGCCGCCGACGCCGACCAGGCCCCATAGCGGCGAGCGAATCCCGGACGGACGCAGCCGCCAGGCCTCGACGAAGGTGATCCGAGCCGGGAGGACGTCGACGCGGAACGCGCGTCGCGGGCGTTGCACGTCGGCGTCCAGGGCCTCCGCCCAGCCGGCGACCTGGCGCAGGGCCGCGGCCTGGGCGTGGCCGGAGGGGTCGGGGGCGAGCAAGGCGACCTGGGTCTCGGTGCCTGTCCCAGCCTGGAACGCGCGGCCCGGCGGGATGTCGGCGGGCAGGTCGCGGGGACGCAGCCCGGCCAGCGCGTAGTCGTCCCTCTCGGCCAGCTTGAAGACCAGCTTGTCCTCGCACAGGGCGGCGATCCGCCCGGCCAGCAGGGATCGGTCACCGGTCATCACCATGTGGATCCCGGCGCTGGCACCCTCGGACAGGATCCGGGTGATCACGTCGGTCAGGCCCTCGGTCTCGCCCAGAGTGGTGGTGAACCCTTCCCACCGGTCGAGTAGCACCAGAATGTGCGGCAGCCGGCGGCCGGCAGTGGCGGCGGCACGCTGCTCGGTGATTCCGGCGAAGTCGGCCGCGGCGAGCAGGTCCTGCCGGCGGGATAGTTCGGCGGCCAGCCGGGCGAGCAGCCGGGCCGCGCGCTCATCCTGGGTACGGGATACCACCGCCCCGCAGTGGGGGAGGTCAGCCAGCGGCAGTAGTGCGCCGTTGCCGCAGTCGATCCCGTACAGGTGTACATCAGCGCAGCTGAAGCCGACCGCGAGCGAGGCCGCGATGGTGCGCAGCAGCTGGGAGCGCCCGGACCGCGGCGCGCCTGCCGCCATCAGGTGCCCGAAGGACTCCAGGTTGATCATCACGGGCCGCTGCCGCTGCACGCCCGGAAGGTCGATGAGGCCGAACGGGACCGGCGCGTGCCCCGGCTCCGGTTGCCTGCCGAGGCCGGGCAGGTCGCGCAATAGCAGCGTGCGCGGCAGCGGCGCCAGCCACGGGCTGTGCTGGGCGGGGATCCGGAACGCCTCGGCGGCGCGCCGGATCTGCCCGACCAGTATGGTCAGGTCGGTGACCTCGCTCTCCCGCTCCGGTCCGGCCGGCCGACACGCTTGCGGGCGGCCCAGGGCCGCCCAGGCTATCGCGGCCACCCACGGACGGGCCTGTGTCGTCACGCCGGGCCGGTGCCCGCCGATCCGCCCGGCCTGGAACGGCACCAGCGAGGCGTGGCCGAGCCGAACGTAGCCGCGCCCCGGAGTGGCGCGGGAAATGTGCGCGGCGTCCGGCGCATCGATCACGTCGGCGCTTTCGGCCGCGTCGGTCATCCGCAGCGCGATCCGCAGGTTGGTGTTGGCCCGGATGTCGGCCGACACGGCGCCGGCGGGCCGCTGGGTGGCCAGGATCAGATGGATGCCGAGCGAGCGGCCTCGCTGCGCGATGCCGACCAGTCCGGTGACGAAATCGGGCAGGTCGCGGACCAGCGAGGCGAACTCGTCCACGGTGATCACCAGCCGGGGCAGAGGCTCGCGCCCGGCCCGTTCGGTGTATTCCTCGATGTCCTTGACCCCGGCGGCGGCCAGCACCTTCTCACGTCGGGTCAGTTCCGCGGACAGCGAGGTCAGCGCCCGCTGGGTCAAGTGCGCGTCCAGGTCGGTGACCATCCCGGTCACGTGCGGCAGGTGGACGCAGTCCTTGAACGCGCTGCCGCCCTTGTAGTCCACCAGCACGAACGTCATCGCGTCCGGCCGGTTGACCACGGCCAGCGACGCGATCAGAGTCTGCAGCAGCTCGGACTTGCCCGCCCCGGTGGTGCCCGCGATCAGCCCGTGCGGGCCGTCCGTGCGCAGGTCGATGCCGAACGGCCCGTCGTAGCACGCCCCGATCACGGCCCGCGTTGACCGGCCAGACGCCTGCCATCGGGCCGCGATGGCCTCGGCGTCCGGCGGTTCCAGGCCGAGCACGTCCAGCAGGCGGCAGGCCTCCGGGAGCCCGGCGGCATCGTCATCGTCGCTGACGTCCCGGACCGGGGCGAGCGGCCGGGCCAAACGTTCGGCCCAGGCCGACGTGACGTACTCGGGCCGGACTTCGCCGACGGCGGGCTGGTTCATCTGCTGGACCACCAGCCTGCCGTCCGGGCTCGCCGCCGCTACCGCCTGGCACTCGGCGGGCAGCAGCCGCTCCTCGGCGTCCAGGCAGATGCTGTACACCCCCACCCGGGGTCCCTCGCGGAGCACCTGGATGGCGCCGGGCAGCGACCGCAGCTTGCGGGACCCGTCGAAGACGACCACGATGTCGTGGCCGAACGTGCGCTCGGCGACGCCGTGCTCGCGCAATGTCTTGCCCCTGGCCGTGACGATGGCCTGCAGTTCGGCGATCCGGGCCGCGACGGTCTCGGCGTCGTTGCCGACCAGCACGGCGCAGTTCTGTCCCTCGGCCGGGCGGCAGTGGGGCAGCCACCGCACCCACTCCCACGCGGCCCGTCCGCTGGCGCCGGTGAGCAGGCAGATCTGCACGTCCTCCGGACTGTGCAGGGCGGCGACCTGGGCCACCAGCCACCGGCCCGCGGACCGGGGCACGTCGCCGGGTGCGGCTACCCCCGCCACACCGCGCTCGACCAGGGGTACGGCAACGGGCGAGTCGGGGATCAGCCAGTGCAGGCGCTTGCGATGCTCGTCGGCGGTGGGGTCGGTCAGCTCCACCGCCGACGGCAGGTCGGCAGTACCCAGGCGAAGCACCAGGTAGTCCGGATCGGTGCGGCGGCGTTCCCACAGCCGCCGCCGCGGCCCGGACGCTATCGACAGCACCGTAGCCGGGTCAGGGCAATCCTGCCGGCGGAGCAACCGCTCGGCTTCGGCAGCGTCAGCGGCGTCGCGTTCGACCCGGGCCTTGCGCTCGCGGTATTCGGCCTGCTGGCGGGCGTGGGACTTGCGGCCGTGCCGCCGGTCGCTGACGTAGCTGCCCAGCAGCATCACCGGGCTGAACACCGCTATGGCCAGCATGTACACCTGACGCAGGAAGTACGCCATGCCCACGCCGAGCAGCACGGGGACCAGCGCCATCAGGATCGGCACCGGCCGCCGCTCGGGCTTGCCGGGCGGGTTCGGCAGCTGGAAGTGGCTCGTGTGTTCCGGCGGCAACAGCCGCGGCGGCCGGTTGAACTCCAGCCCGGCGCCGTCCTCGGCCGGGTGCAGCGCGGCGTCCGGCGGCTGATACGGCACCAGGTCCAGCAGCGTGTCCCCCACCGCCACCTGCTGGCCGGGGTGCCAGTGCGCGGCCTGATCCAGCCGCTGCCCGTCCAGCAGGACCGGTACGCCGTCGTGCGGCGCCACCTGGCCGCCGCCGTGGCCGGTGATCACCCGCAACGCGAACGGGGGTATCGCGGGGTCGTCGATGACGATATCGGCGCTCCCGGCGACTAGAGCCGCGCCCGGGTCCACGCCGCCGATGTCGGCCGTCCCGAACCCGAGCGAGTGCACCGCGCCCGCGCCGGGCCCGCCCGCGACCCGCACCTCGGCCACGCCGGCCGCCTCGGGCCGCGGGCATCCGGCCGGGTCACCGAGACTGACCACGCAGCCGTCCAGCACCGGGGCATCGGCGAGCCGCATGTCGCCGGGGACCCGGTGGCCGCCGACGAACAGCGCAGGCACCCGGGGCCCGCCCGTGCCGCGTATGAGGCGGTCGAGTTCGGCCGCGATCTGCGCCACCGGCGTGTCGGGGGCGGCGTCGATCAGCACATCGGCCCGTCGGCCGGCCACCGACGACACCACCGTCACCGTCAGCTGCACGACCGTCCCTCCTACCGTGGCCGGACAGGTCCCCGGTGGCCGGGGGACGACGGTCGCTACTGCTTGAGCGAGGCGGCCAGCTGGGTGTCGGTGTCAGTGAACGCCTTGACCGCCGCGTCCAGGTACTGGCCCATCCCGGTCAGGCCCTGGATCATCCTGGTCGCCCCGGAGTTGAATTGCTCGTAGGAAGCCTGGAAGTGCTTGCTGGAGGAGTCGGTCACGTAGCCGCCGGTGACCAGGTTGTCGACCAGGTGCTTGAGCCTGGTCAGGTCACCGGAGATCGTCTGCTCCCCCGCCTGCAGCTGGCGTGCGGCGGTCTGCATTTCGGCGTAGGTGACGTTGACGTTCGGCACGTTTGGCCTCCCTTTCGCGATGGCTCCCTGTTGCTCACCCGCTAAACGGGGCTGTGGCGTGGAGGGTTCGCCGCGTAAGAGGGTCGTAAGACAATCTGTGACAGTCCAGCAACTGTGTGACTGGAAATACAGGTGACACTATAGAGACAGCAGGTCACACCAACCATTGAGGCTTGGTCATTTCCTCTGGCGGGGCCTTGGCTTGGTCCAGAGTGAGCATGATGGCCCGGTGCTCGCTGTCCCGCAGGTCTTTCTGGACGTATCCAGCTGCCGGGTCGGCCAGGTTGCGTGTCAGGTAGATGCGGTCCACCCGGCCGATGACACTTGTTTCAGCCGATGCCACGTCGTGCGGTGCGGACGCAAGGACGGTGACGACGTCCACCATGCCGACGCAGGTGAGGACGTCGTGCACGTCATAGTTCGAGGTCAGGGTCCGGTCCTGGGGTGAAAACCGCATCCGGGACGGCCGCAGGTGCAGCGGCGCGGAGTCCAGGGAAGTGGGATTGACTGGGTCGGCGCGCCAAGCAGGACCGGCGTCCAGGATCACCAGGCCCGCTTCGGCGGCCACCAGAACGGCCGGGTGGCTTCTGGTGGCCGAGCCGGGAGTGGGCGGGCCGAGCAGGGGGACCATGCCCCCGGCCGCGCGGTCCTGTGGTGCCAGCCTGCTTGCCAGGTCCTCAAGTTGTGCCTCGGCCTGGCCGGGGTCGGGCTTGAGCAGTGTCTTGACGATCGTCCGTGTTGTCATGGCGGCAGACATTCCCACACGCAGGGTGACCGCTATTAAAGGTCAGGTCTATCCCAGGAACGGCGGTTCGGAACATGAGCTGGCGGGGGACCTGAACGGCACGCCTCACGGGTCTGTCACCTAAAGGTAGAGCTTAGGTCGCCGCCGTCGATAGCCGTTAGAACTCCACCCGGAACTTCGGGGTGAACGTGACGGTTGTCGGTCGTATCCCGGCGATTCGGTCGACCCGGTAGCTGCGAAGTGCTCCGTTGTCGTTGACGACGAACAGGACGAGGTTCCCGTCTTGCGTCCGGCGGAGCGAGTACGGCTCTACCCGCCTGGGACCACGCCGCCCTTTTTCCGCCCGGTAATCGACGTCTACCTTAAGCCGGTTCGCCCCGGCGTACCGGAGTAGTTCTAGCGGCACCGCGCGCCGCCACGACGTGATGGCCCTCGGCGCCTCCCACGTGGCGTCAACCTGCCCCACCTGCGCCCGGGGAAGCTCACGGAGGGTAAGCGTCCCGGCGAGCCATGAGAAGACATTGCCCAGCGCCGCCCAGAAGCTCTCGAATGGCGGCAAGGGCTGCGGCAACTGGTGGCCGAGCATGTTCTCCCACTCGTTTTCGATCTCCGCTCGAAACGGTGAGGACTGGATGACCGCTGCCGTTGGCACCCCGATCCCCGCGTGAGCGCATTTGCGTTCCAGTACCCGCCGGACGGCTCCGGAGAGGCCGATGAGATCCGGGTGGCGATACATGTGGACGACATCGTAGAGATCGCGCGGGCGGCACCGTTCGGCCAGTGCTCGGAGCTTCTCGCCAAAGAGCTCGGTGATGGAGTAGCTCGCCACCCCGCGCACGGGCAGCGAGTCGCTGTAGGGGTGCCCGATGGGGCGGAGCACGGGACGGCCCACGAGGACCTCGTCTGAGGTGAGGTCGATCTTCACCTTCGGGAGCGCTGGGCTGCCGTTCGGTCCTCGGTAGGCGATCCGGCCCTGGGTTGTCGGATGATTCCGCTTGTTCTGCTTCCGCTAGAACGACTTGCCGTCAAGTCAGCTGGGTCAGCGCGATGAAGTCGTAGGCGGACCAGGCCACCTCCGACGGGTTGCGCGACCGGTTGAGGTGCAGGTCGAGGATCGGCGACAGGTGGGCCAATGCCCGGCGGCGGCGTGCCGCCGTTCCGGCCAACGGTCCCCCCGTCACACCGCTCACCGTCTCGCTCCTATGATTGCTAAAGCTCCGGCCCATGGAGAGCAGCCATCGGGATGGGCCCCCGGGATGCCGGCAGGATGAGGAGCGCTCGTCTGGTTCGACCGCTGCCCGGTCGTATGACAAACTCAATACATGGCTAAGAAGTCGTCCGCCGCCGCAAACCCGGCAGCCGCAGGCCGGGAGTCGTCTGCCAGCACGTCCGTGAGGGTCCGCGCTGGCCGTGTCCGCGTGAGCAGGCCTGCGGCGGCGGGGACCGTAACTATGCAGGCTAGGATCGATGCCGGATTCGCCCGGGAACTGGTAGAGCACGACGCTGTCGTCCTCGGCCTTGACGGACCTTCAGAGCTGGTCCGGGAAGGGCTGCGCTTGCTTCACCGGCGCGCTCGCGAAATGGATGTCGCCACCGCCTACGACGAGTTCTATTCGGGGAAGACAGCTCCATTGCCAGCGGGTGTGGTTGCAGCAGACCCTGAGTAGGCGATGGAGCCGCTCAGAGGCGACGTCTGGGATGCGCGCCTTTCCCGGGCAGGGGATCACCCGGTCGTAGTCCTGACGATCAACGTCCTGATCCCGCGGCTGAGCGCCGTGACGGTCGCCATTGTCACCGGAACTGAAGGGCCTGTGCAGACGCATATACCTGTAGACAGCGAATCGGGCCTGACGGGCTACGACGTCAGCTACATCAACGCAACGGATCTTCACTCGGTCGACAAGTCACGACTGCGGCATCGGCGCGGAAAGCTCCACCCACGCGAGCTGGCGAGGCTGGAGGAAGCCATCCGTGTTTATCTAGGGCTCTGATCCGTCTTCTGCGCAGGCAAGCGTCGCCCAGCAAATTCACCGGCAAGCCAGCCAGCCACCTCCGTGATGGTCAGCTTCGCGACCCTCGCCCAATATTCGATTGCGGGTGACTCGGAGATGGAGGCGTTCAGCCGTTCAGCCCGCGATCACCTTGCGTCGCAACGACTGAATCACCGCACCTAGGAAGTGCTCGCTTCTGCTGTGGCTGGACCCACCCGGTCTGGCGCGAACGCAGGCTGTCTCCGGGGATTATGCGGCAACCGGCCCCCCGGGTACGGCAACTCTTCCTGTGATGGGGCTGGATGGCGAGATTCTTGCCAATTTCAGAGGGAGGGGTTTCGGTGAGTTCGTTCGATGTGCGGGTGTTCGCGATCCGGAGCAGGCCCGGCAGGACGGCGTTCGAGGTTCGGTGGCGGGTCGCGGGCTGCGACAGGTCCCGGTCGTTCATAACCCGGCCGCTGGCTGACAGCTACCGTGCCGAACTGGTCCGCGCGGCCCGCAAAGGCGCCGAGTTCGACCCGGCAACCGCGAGCCCACGGCGGAGCAGGCGTCGCTGCTGGTCAGCCGACTCAGTGATCCGCAGGTCATACTGAGCCGACGGTTTTACAGACCGCTACTCCCTGCACCTCCACATGCCCTCTGACCTGCGGAAATAACCTCCCATGACACCCCCGGCCGCGACGTTGTCCGTTATATGTACGTGCGCCGGGCCCTCTGCGCCGCCGATCCTGCGGACAGCCACGTACAGGCCCGTACAGCCCCCGAAAACCGCAGGCAGAAGCACCTCCGGCGCCGGGTTCCCTTCCGCAGGAAACGACCGCGCGAGCACCGCCCAGCCAGATCCTCCCGCACGCCCGGCATGTTCAGCACACAACCGGCATAGCAAGCCCTGTGCACCTGCCGTGTACCCCTGATGCACCCTCCATGTACTTCTCGTAGGCCGCACCACCGGGCAGCGCCGCGAACCACCCCCGGCGACCCGCTCCACCAGACGCAAAACTCACCCGATCGCTGTCGGCCAGCAGAACGACACACACGCAAAGACCCGTTCTGCCCCTTGACGTCCGGATCTGCCGAATAGCGAGCATTGCCTGCCTGGGTACTTATGCACTGGCCTGCATGCCGTTAACACCAGCGGTATAATGCCAACTCAAGTCTTGTCGTTTGTATCGGAGTCGCTGCCGAGTCTGGCGCAAGCCGACGGCCACCGGGCAAAGGCGGTATTGCGCGCGGTGAGACACCTCAAGTGCTAACTGTCGCAAGCAGCAGATCGGCGGACCGCTGTCGCAAGCAGCTGATCGGCGGACCGAAGCCGGGCGACTGCCGTAGGCCGGGGGCAGGCCACGGCCGTTGGCACCCGCCGGGCTGGGCGGCGATGCCTGCCACGGGGCGCGTCCTCGCAGATGCGACAGGGCGTAACGGATACCCGCCGTTCATTGAGAATCCTTGCGGAGTACCCATCTGAGACTGCGCAGGTCACGGGGCACAGAGCGGCTGACCTGGCCGAGCGCGGCGAGGCGGTCCCCGGCTCCGCTTTTGCCAGGAGCCCATTGGGGTTCGCCCAGCGGACACGATTCCAGCGGTACCGTAAGCGATTAGTCCGGCCATCCCCGTCGGTCAGTTCCATGTGCTCCGCGGTCCATCCGATCATGAGGGAGTCGCCATGCCTCGCACCCGGGTCCACAACCTGAACATCTCCCTCGACGGCTACGCGGCCGGCGAGCACGTGACGTTCGATGCCCCGATCGGCGGTGCCGAGAGGCTCTTCACCTGGTTCGATGGTCGCGCCATCCACGGGATCGACAAGGTGGATGCCCCCTTCACGCTAGACCGCGCCCTGACCAGCATGTGGGGCCAGGGAATCGGCGCCGAG
>Ga0070699_100000581_pt1 | contig 34545 bp, 34 predicted proteins | sample KBSK1503metaG_FD_65473 | JGI IMG/M metagenome (GOLD analysis project Ga0070699, IMG submission 65473) | Corn, switchgrass and miscanthus rhizosphere microbial communities from Kellogg Biological Station, Michigan, USA - KBS K1-50-3 metaG | ecosystem: Host-associated > Plants > Roots >...
CTCTGCCAAACCGCTTCCGCGACTTCGCGGCGGTGCCAAACTTCCCGCAGGGCACAATGTCGATTAGACGGCGCTTCCAGAACAACACTGGTGCACCTGTTACTCGACTGCGCTTCCGTATTGTCGATATCAGTACTCTGACACCGCTCGGGGGACCGATCGCTGACTTGAGGGCGATCAGCTCAACCACGATCACGATCCTGAACGTTAACGATCCAGCGACCTGTGCGGCAACCGGCGCTCCGGCGACGCCGCCTTGTACAGTGATGGTGTTGGGCACAACGCTCGAGGAACCGCCGGGTCAAAGTATGGGTGGCGCGCTCAATAGCACTTTGACTGCGGGAACGGTAACGCTGCCTACGCCACTGGCTCCGGGACAGAGTCTTAACTTGCAGTTCCTCCTCGGAGTGCAGAACCCAGGCAACTTCAAATTCTTCTTCAACGTTGAAGCGTTGCCGTAGCAGTTAGCCGCAGATTTACGCAGAAAAACGCGGATCAGAATGAACAGTTCTGATCCGCGTTTTTCTGCGTAAATCTGCGGCTAAATCTTCTTAGCTCTTAACTGACAATGGTTCCGGTTCAGGTAGGCGACCACGCCCGGCATCGATGATTGATGGTGGTGTGGGCGGTGGGTTGGCGACCAAAACTTCAAGCGCCGCGTCCAGCACTTCCGCGATTCCCGATACAAAAACAAGCTGCAAATCGTGTCGCACGTCTTCCGGGATGTCGTCCACGTCAGCTTCGTTACGGCTCGGCAGGATAATGCGTCGAATGCCTGCTCGATGCGCGGCCAGTACCTTCTCCTTCACGCCGCCGATCGGAAACACAAGTCCTGACAACGTGATCTCGCCCGTCATCGCCGTGTCCGGCCGGACGCGGCGCCCGGTATATAACGACGCGAGTGCGGAGGTGATCGTCACGCCGGCACTTGGCCCGTCCTTCGGAATCGCTCCGGCCGGTACGTGCAAGTGAACGCCAAACTCCTTGAAGATCGCCGGCTCGATGCCAAACTCCGCAGCGTGTGACCACAAATACGACTGCGCGGCGCGCGCTGATTCCTGCATCACTTCGCCAAGCTGGCCGGTAATCGTCAAACCGCGTCCGCCGGGCAACAACGTCGCCTCGATGAACAGCACTTCGCCGCCCATCTCGGTCCACGCCATTCCCGTTGCCACACCCGCAGGCAATTCCTTGCGCGCCTGTTCCGGATAAAATCTTGGCGGTCCCAGATACTCGCGCAATTCGTTGGCACTGACAGTGACGTTCTCAGCCTGCGCCTGCGCGATCTTCAACGCGACTTTGCGCGCGATGCTGCCGATCGTTCTTTCCAACTGGCGCACGCCCGCTTCACGCGTGTAGCGCGCGGCAATCAACTCGACTGCATCGTCGGTAACCTTTAACTGCCCGCTATTCAAACCATTCTCAGCGGTCTGTCGCGGAATCAAATAACGGCGCGCGATCTCGAGTTTCTCACGATCGCTGTAACCCGCCAACGGGATGATCTCCATGCGGTCGCGCAGCGGCGCCGGAATCGGACCAAGCTGGTTGGCAGTCGCGATAAAGAAGATCTTCGACAGATCGAACGGCAAATCGAGATAGTGATCGCGGAACGAGTTGTTCTGTTGCGGATCGAGAATCTCGAGCAACGCAGCCGACGGATCGCCGCGGTAGTCGTTGCCGAGTTTGTCTACCTCGTCGAGCATCAGCACCGGATTGTTAACGCCGGCGCGCCGGATCGACTGGATGATGCGACCGGGCATGGCGCCGATGTACGTGCGGCGGTGACCACGCAATTCAGCTTCGTCACGCACGCCGCCGAGCGACATGCGTTCAAACTGCCGGCCCAGCGCCCGCGCAATCGATCGGCCGAGCGAAGTCTTGCCTACTCCCGGCGGACCAACAAACAAAATTATCGGACTCTTTGTGTCAGGACGAAGTTTGATAACGGCGAGAAACTCCAGAATACGTTCCTTGACGTCTTCGAGACCGTAGTGATCTTCATCCAGGATCCGGCGCGCTTCGGCGAGATCCAGCTTATCTTCGGACGACTTCAGCCACGGCAGCTCGAGAATAAACTCGAGATAGGTGCGAATGACGTGGTAGTCAGGTGCGGCCGGTGGCAGGCGTTGCAAACGCTTCAGCTCGCGATCGGCTTCGGCGCGCACTTCCTCGGGAAGTTCCACCTTTTCCAGGCGCTCGCGCAGCAACTCAGTCTCGGCCGCTTCGCCAGTCTCGTCTTCGCCCAGCTCCTTCTGGATCGCGCGCATCTGCTGGCGCAACACGTAATCGCGCTGGGCCTTGTCCATTTCCGTTTGCGCTTCGGACGCGATCTTCGAACGCAGTTGCAGGATCTCAACTTCGCGCGCGAGGTTGGCATGGGCCAGGCGAACCAGCTCGTCAGCAGTATTCGCCTCGATCATCTTCTGCTCTTCTTCAACGCCGAGATTCAGAATCGAAGCCAGGAAATACGACAGACGGGTCGCTTCAACTGAACCGAGCACTGCGAGTCGGACTTCAGGCGGCACGTTTGGCAACAAGGCCAGCGCCTCGGTGATCATTTCCTGGAGGTTGCGCTTGGTTGCTTCAACCTGTTCGGGATCGACAGTACGCGGCAGCGGCAGAATCTCGACCACCGCGCGCAGGTGCGGATCCTGTTGCTTCCATTCGACCACGCGGACGCGCTCGGTTCCCTGAACGATGATCCGCATACCTTCGCCGGTACGCTCCATGCGTTTGATCATCGTGAGCGTGCCGACTTCATAAAGATCGGCGGAGCTCGCGTCAGTATCATCGGAACGATCGGGACGAACGGTGATGCAGGCGATTAGTTTCTCAGGAGTGGCAAGGGCAGACTCGACCGCCGCGGTCGAACGCGGGCGACCGATACCCAGCGGCACCACCGTTTCCGGGAAAAGCGTCAGGTTTTGCAGTGCCAGCACTGCGACTTCGAATGGTTGTCCGTTGCCCTGGACCGAAAACCGCAGTTCCTCTCCTGGTGCGGTTCCTGGTGCGGTTTGCCCGGCAGCAGTCGTCGTCTCCGGATCGGGGGCTGGCGGCGCGTTTTGAGAAGATTCCGGCATTCGTTCAATCCTGTTCCCTACGGACGTTGATTATTAAAAACCCATCCTTGTAGTCATGTCGTATCGACGCTCCTTCGATTGGCGCCGGAAACTGGATGGACTTTTCAAAACGGCTGTAGGTGATTTCCATCTGATGGAAAACAAAGCCATCGCGATAGTGTGTGTCGCGGCGACAACCGCGAATACTCAACAGCGACTCGTGTATTTCGATCTCCAATTCGTCCGAACAGACGCCGGCCAGATCGACCTTCACGATCCAGCCGTCAGCCGAACGATAGACGTCCGCCGCCGGATTCCAGAGCCGGCCAGACGGCATCACTCGCCGATCCGTGCGGATCAGCGAGAACTCCTTATCGATGTCTCGCATAGCAAGAGAATACGGGAAATTGTCGCCAGTGATCAATATAGGTCCTATAAGTACTATAGGACTTATATCAATCGTGCTTGCCTACCCAAAGATTCGATTCCAGAACGACGTCCCCTTTGAAATGTCTTCGATTGCATCGGCGAGCTCGCGGTCCTGGCGGGTTTCAAGCGCCACGTCCGCCATCGAAACCATACCGACGAGATAGCCGTTGTCGTTCGTAATCGGAATGCGACGCACCTGTTTGTCGCCCATTTTCCGGATCACATCGACTACGCGATCGTTCGGTCGTGCGGTGTGAATATCGACCGACATGACGTCTTCGGCGCGCACGCTCGCGCAATCCTTGTTTTCGGAGACTGCACGCACGACGATGTCGCGGTCAGTGATCAAGCCGACTAATTTGCCGCGCGTGTAGTTGCGGCCTTCGTATTTGCGTTCCGTACCGGGCTCGCTTCTGCCGTTGCCCTGTGCGTCGTACTCGACGACCGGGATCACGCCGGTGTCTTCCTGTTTCATCATCAGTGCGATTTCCGGCAACGTCGTGTCCCGGGTTGCGACCGCGAGGTCACGAGTCATGATGTCGCGGCACCGCAGGCGCGAACGTTCCGGAGCGTACTGGTAATCGCGGTCGCGCCAGTTGGCGGATGAAACATCCCCGCGATTCTCATAAAGAGAGCCGCGTCTCAGGTCGCCGCTGCGATTGTCGGCGTAACGTGGTTCGTCGTAGTTGTACTCGGCGCGCTCACCAAATCTGCTGCGGCTGAAATCCGGTCGTCGCTCAGTATCGAATTGACGACGCATACCACGCTGCGGCTCGTCGTAAGAACCGAAGTTCTCGCGTCTGAGATTCTCGTCTCGTGCGTAATAGTCTCTGTCGTCATCCATATCGTTTCTGTATCTGGCCATTCTTCCCCTCCTTAGTTTGCCGCGGATCAACGCGGCTTCATAAATTGCTTTCCACTTCAGCGATCACTTGCACTCGCGAAGTAATCTCCAATGATCCAACTTCAATCGGCGTCGCTACAGCGCTCTTTCCCGCAGCCATAAAACCTTCGGTTTGATAGATTGGAATCGGGGGTCTTTGTTGAAAACCTTCCTCCTGAACTTCGACAATCCGCACCACTCGCCCACCCAATGCAGTTGCTATTAGCCGCGCCTTACCGACAGCCTCCTGAGTCGCTTCACTCAGCGCGCGCTCGCGTGCCGTGCGATCCTGGCGCAAAGTAAACGCAATGCCGGCAATGTCATTTGAGCCGGCTGTTGCGGCTGCATCGATGATCGATCCGACTTTAGTAAGGTCGCCCGTCGTAACCGTCACGCTGTTTCGCACTTCGTAACCGGTGATCGTGGGCGGCTGATTTTCTTTGTAGACACGTTGTGGTTGCACGCTGTAACCACTCGTTTTCACTTCCGCGCCGGTGCCTGCCACGGCTTTCAACGCACGTACGACGGCGTCAGTCTTCGCGGCGTTATCCTGTTGCGCCTGGATTGCTGTGCGGCTTTGCGTGATTACTGAAACCGTCAGGATCGCGGTGTCAGGCTGTGCCTGAATCCTTGAGTCGCCGGCGACCATCACGCGCGTCACGCGCCGGTTTTCGTCGCGGCCCGGCGTCGCCACCGCCTGATCGGCGGGCTGCATTGTCTTCACTTCAAACGGAGTGCCCTCCATGAAGGTGGTCATCACTTCCTTCACTTCGCCAACGGCTTCGACGTTGGTCGACTCCTTAAACCAAGCGTTGCCCTGGAAGTTGCGCGGGTTGAGAATCAGGTACTTCGTGTCGCCGGCGACGATTAACCAGCCACCTGACTCGACGGTTTTTTGCAGTTTGCCGCGAACGGTGATCTCTTTGGCTTGCAGGATGGTGGCGGCTCCGAGCACGAGCGCCATGATTATTAGTAGTCGTTTCATAGTCTCTCCTCTTCTTCTGGTCCTAGAATCTCACAGCCGAGGGAGAGTTGAAACCGGCAGAGATAGAGAACGAGCGAGAGACGAAAACTTGCTGGCGATTTGTGAATCTGGTTCCGCAAAACCTGTTTTGTTACCATCCAGCCATGCAATCATTCGATACTAAGCAAACTTTTATTGTGGGCAGGATCGACGACCTTCCTCCGGATGCCCGCGTTGCTTTTGAGCTGCCTGATGGCAGCGAGCTAGTTATCTACAATGTGGATGGCGAATTCTATGCCACCGAAAACTTCTGCCCGCACAAGGGCGCGCCGTTGTCTGAGGGAACGATGTGCGGGCACATTGTTGAATGTGGTTGGCACGGATGGCAGTTTGATGTGCGGAGTGGGGAATGCTTGACGGTGAGAGAGAGGATTAGAACCTATCGAATCACTCTTGAAGATCAACTGATCAAGGTTCATTTAGACACGGATGACACGGATAAAAATCCGGATTTAAAATCCGTGTAATCTGTGGTTAGGATTAGCCGTCATTGCCAATGGCCTCTACGGGACAACAACACATCGCCTCATCACACAGCGCGCGTTCCTCATCAGTCTCCGGTTGCTTGTAGACGAATGAATAGTTCTTCTCATCGCAGCGCATGAAATTGTCCGGCGCAGTGTCGCGGCAAACGTCGCAGTCGATGCACGACGAATCCACGTAAAAAGTACCGCAAACGTTCTCTTTTACTTTGTCGTTTTTGTCAGGCACGCCAGCTGTCAGGGATGCGTCATCTCTTCCGGGATCACCAGCTTGTCAAACTCGTCCGCGGTTAGATAGCCGAGCTCCACGGCTGATTGGCGCAAACTGATGTTTTTCTTGTGAGCATTCTTCGCCACCTGGGCAGCTTTGTCGTAACCGATATGTGGATTCAACGCGGTTACGAGCATCAGGGAGTGTTTCAGGTGCTTGTCGATCTGTTCGCGATTGATCTGAATGCCAGCTATACAAAACTCTACGAAACTCGGGATCGCATCGCGCAGCAAACGCGCCGAGTGCAGGAAGTTGTGAATCATTACCGGCTTGAATACGTTCAGCTCGAAGTTGCCTTGCGAGCCGCCGAAACTGGTCGCGAGATCGTTGGCAAACACCTGCACGGCGACCATCGTGAGGGCCTCGCTCTGCGTCGGATTCACTTTACCCGGCATGATCGATGAGCCGGGTTCGTTCTCCGGCAGGATCAATTCGCCAAGGCCGGAGCGCGGTCCCGAGGCCAGCCACCGAATGTCGTTCGCGATCTTCATCAGCGACGCGGCGAGAGTCTTGAGTGCGCCACTCGCAAACACCAGCTCGTCGTGCGCTGACAACGCGGCAAACTTATTCGCGTGCGATCGGAAAGACAGTCCGGTCAACTCAGCAATTTTCTTCGCGGCGCGTTCGCCAAATTCCGGATGAGAGTTCAGGCCCGTGCCGACGGCCGTGCCGCCGATCGCGAGATCGAGCAGTCCGGGCAGCGCGAGTTTCAAACGTTCGACGTCGCGTTCGACCAGGCTGGCCCAGCCGCCCATTTCCTGATCGACTGTCAGCGGAGTGGCGTCCTGAAGGTGAGTGCGTCCGATCTTCACCACGCCGGCAAACTCTTTTGCCTTCGCCGCGATCGCGTCGTGCAGCGCCTGCACGCGCGGGATCAAAATATTCAATTGCTCCGCCGCGGCGATGTACATCGCGGTCGGAAACGTGTCGTTGGACGACTGCGACAGGTTGACGTCGTCGTTCGGATGAATCGGCTGCTTGCTTCCCATGACGCCGCCGGCGATCTCAATCGCGCGATTCGAGATCACTTCGTTCGCGTTCATATTGGTCTGCGTGCCACTGCCGGTCTGCCAAACGCGCAGCGGGAAGTGTTCGTCTAAATCCCCGGCGATCACTTCGTCACAGGCCTGCACGATCAAGTTGGCCTTCTCGTGCGGGAGTTTGCCGAGGTCTTCGTTCACGAGCGCGGCGGCTTTTTTGAGAAGGCCGAGCGCGCGAATCAGCTCGCGGGGCATGCGGTCGTCGCCGATGTTGAAGTGATGCAGCGACCGTTCGGTCTGCGCACCCCAGTAACGGTCGGCGGCTACCTCGATGGGACCCATCGAGTCGGTTTCAATTCTGGTTTTTAGGGATTGTTCAGGAGATTGTTGCGCCATCGTCAAGCAGATCTTGCCACAAAAAAGCACAAAAAGCACAAAAGATGAGCCCGGAATTTTCCTGAAACCCATTTGCGCCTTTTGGTGGCAAGAAATTTCTTGACAATTTTTGTGGCCAGTTTCTACTCTGGCTATGGCGTTCCTCGGCCTTGAACTCACCTGGATTAGGCACTCGCGAGTCTTCAAAGTTCATGATTTGGGAAAATACAAAACTCCTCCTCGGCCTCCTTTATCGTCCCATCGCGTCGATGGGCAGGATTGTTGACGAGGGCCACTGGCTCTATGCGGCCGTGGTCGTGGCGGCGCTGTCAATGATCTTCCATGCGACCGTCACCTCCGTTATCTATAACAACTACGAGGCTGTTTACCGCGACATTCCCCAAAGCGCCGAGCAGTGGGCGGATGAGGAGTCTGAAGACGAAGAAGCGCCGACGTTTTACTACGAGAAATTGCCGCTCCCGCTGGTGGGACAACATGGCTGGTGGTTCGTTTCGTTTGCGCCGCCGAGCTTCTTCACCGCGGTGCTCGGAATGGCGATTTTGTACATTCCGTGTTTGATACTGCTCGTTGCGGCGTCAGGCGCCAACGCGAGTTTCGGTGTACTCCTGCGTCGCGATTATGGACCACTGCTGACGTGCGGATTGATGGCGTGGGCCGCCGCACACTTGCCCTTCACACTCGCGGGGTTTGCACTCGAGCCGCTACATCTGAGTGAAAAGACTGCGCTCGGACTCTGGCTCGCCAGCGCCATCTGCTTTGGATTGTTAATGGCGCTCGGGCTGCGAATGCTTTTTGGTGTCCATTATTCGAAAGCCCTGGTGCTGGTGACAGTCGGAGCGCTTTCGTTTGTCGTGCAGGCAAAATTGTTCGCGACTGTTTCACCTTACCTGTTCTCGCCGTTTTTGCTCTTCTACGCATTCAGCATGTTTCGCGGCGACATCGGCGACATCGGTTTCTCATTGCGCCAGCGCCAGGGATTTCGTCGTTCAATGGAAGCGGCGACTATCAACCCGCGCGACGCGAGTGCTCATTATCAACTCGGTTTGATCTATCAGTATCGCCGCCAGTATGGGGAAGCGATCTCGCGTTTTCAGAAAGCGGTTGAGATCTCGCACGACGAGACTGATGCTCACTTTCAACTCGGCCGCATCGCGCGTGAGCAAGGTCGATTGCAGGACGCGATCAGCTGCTTTGGCGTGGTGCTCGAGCAGGATGAAAAACACGGACAAAGCGAAATCTGGCGTGAGATTGGCGCGACTTATCTCGCGGCGTCGATGTTTGCGGAAGCGAAAGATGCGTTGGAGAAGTTTATCGACCGCCGGCCTTACGATCCTGAAGGTTTGTACTATTACGGCAAGACGCTCGAACAGCTCGGGCAGCGCGATGAAGCGCGCGAAGTGTTTGGTCGTTGTGTTGAAGCAGTGAGGACGATGCCGTCGTATCGTTATCGAGAGCAGCGCAAGTGGGACAAGCTGGCGCGCGACAGGATAAAGTTTAAGCCGCAGATAAACGCCGATGAACGCTGATCTGATCGGCGTTCATCGGCGTTTATCTGCGGCTTAAAAAAGATCGTCAGCCACCGACAGCGTCGCCAACGTCTTCGATTGCGTCTCCAACTTTCCTTCGAGCCTTGCCGAAGCCTTCTTCAATCTTGCCTCCGGTATGTTCGGCTCGACCCTCGGCTTCGAGATCCTCATCGTCAATAGCCCGGCCGATACCTTCCTTGGCTTTGCCTTTTACCTGATCAAATTTTCCTTCAATCTCATCTCTATTCGGTAAACTCATCGCTAACCTCCTTGTGTGTTTGTAAAGCTACTCCGTGCGAACGTGCTCGCCACCGAGATCAGTAAGTAGATCTTCCAGCGCTTCAACCTCGTCGTCCGTGCGTGCTTCGACGCCGATCAGAATGCCGCCACCCTTGATTCCGGACTCATAGACTTTCGCGCGATACTCAGGAATTCCCGCTCCGATCAACGCGCCGATCAATCCACCGGTGGCTCCGCCAGCACCCGCGCCGGCAAGTGCGGCCGCGATCGGGCCGGCAATCACGAGGTTAATACCCGGCAAAAACAGGGTTGTCCCCACGGCTGCGATTGCTGCCACCACTGCGCCTACCGCGCCACCCAGGGCGCTGCCGATTCCCAAACCATCGGCCGCGTGAGATCGCGTTTGTAGTGCAAATTCCTTCGATCGCGTGGCGTCTGACATGAGCACGCTGATGTCGTCTCGTGTGAAACCGCGCTTCAGGATCGCATCGACGGCGGACTCCGCTGCTATCTTGCTCTTAAAAAGTCCTGTCACTAATTTTGCCTTGGTCATACAATCCTCCCAACAAACAGTTCTATGACGATGCAATCGGCAACACGTGTGCCAGCTACAGATTCCACAGATTTCCGTGTCGTCTATGTAACGGGTGGACGGCTTCCGTACGGATTCCACGATTGAAGATTCTGCAAATCAGTTCAGCTTCGTCTTTCGGCGGCGGCGAGCGTTATGTCACCGATCTCACGAAGAGTTTGCTCGCACGGGGGCACGATCTGTATCTCGCCGTGCGGCCGCAGTCGCCGTTGCCACGGCATTTGCAGTTGCCGCCGGAAAAAATCCTGACTCTCCCCTTGCGAAACGCGCTCGATGTGCAAAGCGCGCACGAACTCGATCGATACGTGCGGCGCCGCGGAATCGAGGTTGTTCATGCACACATGGCGCGCGACTACTCGCTCGCGGCTTACGCCACGCGTCGTAACCGGCAGACGAAGTTTGTCGCGACGCGTCATGTCCTGTTTCAACTGAATCGATTGCACCGGCACACGCTCGCGCGCGCGACTCGTGTGATTGCAGTTTCAGCGGCAGTCGCACGCGAGCTGCGAGCGCAGCGAATTTTGAGTGACAGGCAGATCGCGGTGGTTCCGAATGGCGTTGATGTCGCTCGTTTCAACCGTGCGCTCGCGGGCTTCGATCGATTCCAGGTCTTGCGCAGTCTCGGATTACCGCCCGATTGTTTGCTCGTGGGAAGTATTGGAGAGTTACGGACGTTGAAGCGTCACGATGATTTTATTCGCGCGGCGGCGCTGATCGTCGAACGATTTCCGGAGACGCACTTCGTCCTCGCCGGAGTTGATCCCACGGCGTCGGGTGAGGTCTGCAAGCAGCTCGAGACGTTAGTGGTTGAGTTGGGATTGAAGGATCGGTTTCATTTTTTGGGTTGGTTGGATGAGGCGGAGAAACTGTTGTGCGCGCTGGATGTGTTTGTCTCGGCGTCAGAGACGGAATCGTTTGGGCTGGTGATTGCGGAGGCGATGGCTGCGGGAACTGTGGTTGTGGCGACGGCGACTGAGGGCGCGAAGGAAGTGATCGAGGATCAGCAGACGGGGATACTGGTACCAATTGGTGACGTGAATCGGATCGCGGAAGCGGTCACGACTGTGTTGGGTGACTACAATCGCGGCGAGATGGGCAAGCGCGCACGCGAAGCCGCGAACGCAAAGTTCAGCTTGACGCGAATGGTTGATGAGATCGAAAAAATTTATAACACGGATTACACGGATTAAAGCCGGTCGATCTTGGCCGCGAGGATGAAGTCACTTTCCGTGAGGCCGTTGATCTTGTGCGTCCAGATCGAGATCTCTGCCTGGCCCCAGCCGAAACAGATGTCCGGATGATGGCCCTGCTCCTCCGCCAGCTCGCCGACGCGGTTCACAAACACTTGCGCCTCGCGAAAGTTCGAGAAGCGATAGCTCTTTTTCAGATGGTGCTCGTTCACAACTTCCCAGCCATCCAGCTCGGGAAATAACTTTGCAATCTCCTCGCCTGTCAGCGGCGGCACACCACCGCGACAAGGCACACAATCCTTTTGCGATAGTCCACTCATAAGTTCACCAGCGCCTTCTTCAACATCGCGATCTGTCCCGCGTGATAGAGATCGTGTTGCACGCCGCCATGCAGCGTCACATAAACAGTCGAGTAAGGGGTATTCGAGTTAACGATGATGGGTTCATTCAGTCGTGCTTCGTCAACGTTCGCGATCGCGTCCAACAGCTCGCGATGAGTGTCGATCAAATACTGTTTCGTGTTCTCCCACTCCTGTTCGCTCGTATCGTAAATGGGTCGCCAGTCTTCTTCGTCACTGAGCTGCGCCGGATCGCCCTGAAGTCGTCGCAGGCAGGCGCTTTCCCACGCCGCGATGTGCAACGTCAATTCCCAGATCGAGTGCGCGCCCGGAATCGGATGCGCCGCGGCCTGCACGGCAGTTATGCCTTCGAGCACCGCGAGCACCGATGGTCCATGCCAGGCTTCTCCCTCAAACGCGCGCCGAAACTGATCGCGGATGCGATCCACTTCCGTGATGGATCGTTGTTCCTGCGGTGTCATTGTGTAAATCCCTCCGGTTCGTCGATTCTACAATTTCCTTCGATTGCGTGATAGGCTACGTCTCAACCGTTCAAATCTCAACTGTGCGAAACGATAATCAACAAACCACCGCGCTCAAGCAGGTGTCGATCTTCTGCGACGGTTCGAGCCTCGGTAATGGACAAGCAGCCAGCCGCGCCGCGGCGGTTGCGTTGCTCGGTTACAAGGGAATCTGGCGTGCCGTCGGCGAGTATTTAGGCACAGCAACGAATCAACAGGCAGAGATCGCGGCGGCGGCGGTTGGTCTCGAATCGCTGAAGCAGCCGTGCCAGGTCCATGTGTTTACCGACTCGCGTTACGTCGTCGAGACTATGAGCGGCCGGTTTCGACGTAAAGCAAATCTACCGTGGTGGCAGCGACTCGATCGCGCCGTCGCCAATCACCAGGTTCGCTGGGAGTGGACTCGCGGACACGCAGGTCATTTAGTCCAGGAGGCAGCCGATTCCGCGGCGCGCCGCATCGCAGCAGCCGGACAGGTTGACGAGTCGATCCTGCGAGATGCCGTGGATAAAATCGGCACAGTGGCTCTATAATTCAGCCTCCCCATTTCAAATGCTCAGAATTAAAGCTCTGCTATTGGTCTGTTTCCTCTTTGCGCCTGCGGCGTACGCTCAGGATCCGTCGCGCGGCTGGCAGTGGCAAAACCCGTTGCCGCAGGGGAACTCCATCAGCGCCATCCGGTTTGCGCCGGACAAAAAACACGGTTGGGCCATCGGCTCGAACGGAGTTGTCCTGACTACGAACAACGGCGGTTTCGAGTGGGAGGAGCAGAAGAGTCCAGCAATCACAACCCTGTACGGCATGTACGTGAAAGATCGTTCGCGGGTTGTGATTACCGGCGCGCGGGGCGTAGTGCTGACCACCAGCAACGGCGGGGATCGTTGGGTCGTGCGACCGAGCGGCGTGCGCGATCATTTGTTCGCAGTCACGTTTGCGCCGAAGAATCCGTTGCTTGGTTGGGCGGTCGGAACCTTTGGTTCGATCATCGCCACCACCGACGGCGGCAAAACCTGGAAGACTCAAGCCAGCCAAACGTCGTCGCACCTGTTTTCGATCGCATTTGCCGACGCGAAAAACGGGATCGCGGTAGGCTCACACGGGACGATCCTGGTAACTGCAAACGGCGGCGCCGAATGGAAGTTGATCAAGAAACTGACTGACTTTCCGCTCAGTGGCGTCACGTTCACGACTGATAAGAAAGCCACCGCGGTCGGTTATCGCGGCACTATTTTGCAAACTGAAGATGCTGGTGAGTCGTGGACCATCAAAGACGCACTTGTCACCACCGATCTCTACACGGTCTTTTTTACCGACGAGCTGCATGGCTGGGCCGCGGGCGACAGCGGCGTGGTTTTGACTACCGGCGATGGCGGCAACATCTGGCTTCCGGTAAACGTTCGCACAGCGCCGCGTCTCTCGACGCTCTACTTCTCGGATGAGTCACTCGGTTGGGCGGCCGGCGCCGATGGCCTGGTGGTGCGCACGGACGATGGTGGCTTGTCGTGGCAACGTCTCACCGAAGGCGGCCGCGACGATCTCGCGAACATTTTTTTCATCGACAACTCTCATGGTTGGGCCGTCGGCGAACGCGGCAAGATCCTGTTTACCAGTTCCGGCGGTAAGAACTGGACCGTCCGTCCTTCCGGCACCGCGCTCACGCTCAACGCGATCGATTTCACGAGCGAGAAGTCGGGGTGGGTCGTCGGTAATAAAGGCACAGTACTCCATTCCGTCAATGGCGGCGTGACGTGGAGTACGATTAAGAATCCGGCGACTGAAGATCTTTTTGGCGTCTCGTTTGTTTCGCCCACGGAAGGCTGGGTGGTCGGTGCGCGTGGTGCGATCTGGCATACCAAAGACGAAGGCGAGAGCTGGGAATTTCAGCAGACCAACTCACTCAACTGGCTCGAGGACGTAAAGTTTCTCGACGCGAATCACGGTCTCGCGATTGGTTCGAGTGGCACGATCCTGCGCACCGAAGACGGTGGTCAAAACTGGCAACGTGTCGATCGTAACCTGAAGGAGTGGCTCTACGCTCTCGCTTTCGCCGACGCGCAACGAGGTTACATTGTGGGCGCGCGCGGAATCATTCTCAGGACGGACGATGGAGGCGCCACGTGGAAGGATCTCGAGAGCGGTTTGAGTAGCAACCTGTTTGCCGTTGCAGTGGCCGGACGTAACGAGGTGCTGGTAGCCGGCGACCAGGGAAGCATCATTCACAGCGCGGATGCCGGGCAAACGTGGGAACTACAACCGACGATCACAAGCGCAGCGTTGTTCTCGATTGCTTACCGTGGCGGGAGCAATGTCTGGGTTGCGGGGCGCGGTGGCGCGATCCTGCGACGCACGGATGCGATTGCGACGGTGAGCATACCGGTGACGAGAATTGCAGCGCCGGTGTTGCGAGGTGGATCGGCGAAGTTAGATGAGCCGGTTGATACGGATGATATTCCGAAGGCAGTGCCGCCGAAGAAGCCGGTAAGACCATGATTTAAGCCGCAGATTTACGCAGAAAAACGCGGATCAGAAACTCTTTAGGGCCATTTCTGATCCGCGTTTTTCTGCGTAAATCTGCGGCTTTAAATTAAACTCGCACCGGGTGCTCTTTGGCGTAGGAATAAGCGCAGTACGCGGAGACGAGGTGCAGGATCCAGCCGAGCAAGCCGCCCGATCCGAACCACAGTCCCGACGCGAATAGCAGCCACAGAATTCCCGGGAGCACCCGGCCGTTGTAGATTTGCCCGAGGCCGGGAAGGATCAAACTGAGAACACCAGCAATAATCGGATCTCGCATCGTATCAAGCCACCTCCAACGTGGAACCTCATACGACGATTGCTCCGGTTTTGTTCGTTAGCGTTCGCCGTCCGTCCGGCGCACGTCAACGATCTCGCCGCGGAAGGTCTTCAGCATCTGCTGTACGACGGGGTTGTTTTCAGCCATCTGGCGTAGCCGCTGCTTTTCGAGACGCTCCTCGTCTTCGCGGCTAAGCGGCTCGCCTTCCGCCTGCGGATCTTTCACGACGATCCTGATGCCCATTTCATTGCCGGTAACCTGGTAGCACGCTTCGCGGATAAACTTCACGTTCTCCGGTTTTGAAAGGGTGTCGCGGAAGTGACGCGCGCTGGGCGCGAACTCGACGCACAACTCGCCTCCTGCAAACACCGTCGCCTGCGCGGCTTCGAGCGCCGTCACCAGTAACATCTTGCGCTGGTTTTCGAGCACCGTCTTGATCCGCTCGATCGGCGACAACTCCGCGACCGGGGCGGCTAACGTTTCGAGTTTCTCTGCCACCGGAGCTTCTAGCACCGGCGTTTCGAGGGCGGGCGACGCCGCGACTGCGGTAAATGACGATCCGGCCGGACGTGAGCTCACCGGCGTTCGCGGCGAAGTGCTCTTGCCGGGACTTCCGCTTGAACCTGACGGTGTGCGGCTGGATGAAGCTTCACCGCCCAGACCAGACTCGAGTGCCGCGAGTCGTTGAATGAGCTCGCTGATACTCTCAACTCCGCGCAACTCCATCAATTTCACAATCCCGATTTCCAACTGGTAACGAGGCTGAGTCGCGGCGCGCAGTTTGGTTTCCGTTTCCGCCAGCGAGTGAAAGAACCGCACCAGGTCCGACTCGGAAAACAATTCCGCCTGCCGTTTCAGCTCCTGCGGTTCGCAAACAGCCGCTTCGAGCAATTCTTCATTGCCGGAAACTTTCGTCACCAGCAGATCGCGGAAGTGCGCCAGCAGATCGCGACAGAAGTTTCGCAGGTCGTGGCCGCGCATCACGATGTCGTCGATCGCGGTGATCGCTTCCGCCGGTTTGTTGGCGGCGATGCTGTCTATAATCCGTTTGAGAATGTCGGCGCCGGCGACGCCGAGCGCCATCTCCACGTCTTCTTTCTTGATCGTGTTGCCTGCGAAACTGATCACCTGGTCCAATGCTGACTGCGCGTCGCGCATCGACCCCTCGCCCGTGCGCGCGATCTCTCGCAACGCGTCGTCAGGTATGGAAATCTGCTCTTCCTTCGCGATCAGTTTGAGTCGTTCGAGAATTTTTGCAGTGGCTATCGTGCGAAACTCAAACTGCTGGCAGCGAGAGAGAATCGTTTCGGGAACCTTGTGCCGTTCGGTCGTCGCCATGATGAAGACTACACGCGGCGGCGGCTCTTCGAGTGTCTTCAACAACGCGTTGAAAGCCGCGCCGGAGAGCATGTGAACTTCGTCGATGATAAAGACTTTGTAACGATCGCGCGCGGGCGCGATGCCGACGCTCGCGATGATCGCTTCGCGCACATTATCGACGCCCGTGTTTGATGCGGCGTCGATCTCCTGCACGTCGATCGAGCGACTCTCGGTAATCTCGCGACAGGATGGGCATTGAGTGGGATCGTCAGACCGGCACGGCGTCGGCGTGGGTTGTGATGCCTTGTGACAGTTCAGGGCCTTTGCGAGTAAGCGGGCGCTGGTGGTTTTACCGACGCCGCGCGCGCCCGAGAACAGGTAAGCATGATGCAACCGCTGATGCTCGATGGCATTGCGGAGGGTGCGCGTGATTGGTTCCTGGCCGGTTACTTCGTCGAAGGTTTGCGGGCGCCACTTGCGCGCGATTACTTGATAGGTCATTTACTCGCTTGTAGAGGTTGTTGTTGCTACAGAATTCTGGCCAGACCCCGGACTTTCCCGCAACACACGCTGCTGTTGCTACCGTTGCTCCGTTCCCGGCCTGGCGGGGTTCACAAAGCGAGCGTTGTGCGGAGCCCGGGATCTGATAACTAAATCTGTGTCTTTCGATGCGCCATCATTCGCAACAGTGCATTGATGCCGAGATGAAGCAGCGCATACGAGATTATCGCTATTACTATCGGCAGGAGCAACGTATGGCCGCCGTCAGTGCTTGGGCTCGCAACGATCCCGCGAAAAGGCGCGTAAAAAGGATTGCTCACTCCGACGATAAACCGTACAAACCCGGCGGTGCTGCGCGCTGCCATCAGCGACAGCAGAAAGCGCATGCCGAGGAGCGCGTAGATTACGTAGAAGATGTAATCCACGACTTGCGAAACTCGCGCGAGTGTTCTCGAGCGTTCAACTTCGTGCTCAGTGTCAATGACCTCATTAACAGCTTTCGAACGAAATTCGCCGGCAACCTGATCTATTTGCTGCGACTCGTGCGGCGCTTGTTTCGCTGCGGCACGGGCGCCAATTTCGGCTTCAACGTTGCCTTCAACCTGACTCTTTACCGACTCGTGTTGTGCCGCCCGTCTGGCTTCATCGATCGCTAATTTATCGTCGCTCATTGAGCTCCCCCGAAGTGTGCAATTAGTTCGTTACGGGGGGCGTCGGGGGACGATGGGTTATGGCGGAGAGGGTGGGATTCGAACCCACGGAACGGTTTCCCGTTCACAGCATTTCCAGTGCTGCCAGTTCAACCACTCCTGCACCTCTCCAATTGGCAATCGGAAATAAACTGGCGGAGAGGGTGGGATTCGAACCCACGGAGGCCGTTAAGCCTCTCCGGTTTTCGAGACCGGTGCACTAATCCACTATGCGACCTCTCCGCGTCTTTATTCGGTTCGTCTGCTCCGGAAAAATTCCTGCATCAGCGCGCGGCATTCCGCCTCCAACACTCCTGCGCTGATCTGAATTCGATGATTCAGGAAATCGGTATCGCAGATGCGAAACCTGCTTGTAACTGCGCCCGCTCGTTCATCCGGTGCGCCATAAATCAAACGCCTGATGCGCGCCTGTATCAGCGCGCCCGCACACATCGCACACGGCTCAATAGTCGAGTAAACATCGAGGCCCGTGAGCCGGTAGTTTCCGAGTTTCCTGGCGGCCTCGCGGAGCGCGACGATTTCAGCGTGGGCTGTGGGATCGCAGTCGGTGCGCGTGCGATTTCCGGAAATCGCGACGAGCCGGTTTTCACTGACGATGCAGGTGCCGATAGGCACTTCGCCATTTGCCTGCGCCTCGCGTGCGGCGGCCAGTGCCTGCCGCATCCATTGCTCGTCAAATTCTAATTCCGCGGCGCTCATCAGCTTCAAACAACGAACGGTCACTATAGGGCAAAAAGAAGGTTTCACGCAAAGACGTGGCCGCGCCTTTTGCTTGAAAATGTTCTGAACTTCACTAACCAAAGACAATCCTGCGTGCTATTATCAATTTCCGGAGTTCCGCGCCCCTGTCTGGACGGCGCGCTCCTCGGTCAAGTCCCATGTCCACCGAAGCAAGTCAAAGAGGAACTGGTCCATCATCGACAGACAGAGGCGCCGGGCGGCTCCGTCCGGCAGCAACACCAGTCGATCCGGCAGCGGACACTGCCCCGCAATCGCCCGCGGGACTGATGCGCCGCATGTCGCCGGCGGAATTCAACACCGCGATGATCCACTTCTATCGCGGCGAAGTGCAACGCTCGAACACCTGGCGTAACCGGCTCGATACCACGACAAACTGGGCGGTCATCACGGCCGGCGCCACGCTTTCGTTCGTCTTCAGCTCGCCCAATAATCCCCACTTCGTAATTCCGATCAACTCGATCCTCGTCGCGATCTTTCTCTTAATGGAAGCGCGTCGCTATCGTTATTACGAGATCTGGTCGAGCCGCGTGAGACTTCTCGAGACCGGATACTTTGCAAATATACTAATGCCGGAAACCCGTCCCACTGACGAATCGTGGGCCGAACATCTCGCGGCGGATCTGACCACGCCTCATTTCACGATCACCGAGTGGGAAGCAGTAGGACGTCGCTTGCGCCGCAACTATCTCTGGATTTTCGCGCTGCTCGCTTTGAGCTGGAACTTAAAAGTCTATCTCTCGCCGTTGCCCGCCCGCGACTTCGACGCGTTCATCGATCGCGCCACTGTCGGCATCGTTCCCGGCTGGATCGTTTTCGTCGTGGGCATCGCCTTCAACGCCGCGGTCTTTATTTTCGCAATCGGAACACTGCGACTGCGCGAGGCGACGGGCGAGGTGTTGCCGCAGCACGAGTTTTCACTCCGTCCATTGAAACGAATGACCAGTTGGACCGCCGCCACCACCAAGCGCACGACCGTGCGCGCGAAACGTGCTCGCCAACGCGTGCGCAGCCGTGCGGATCAGACCGCCGAGTATAAGAAGATCGATGTCTCCGAAACACCGGATAGACGGGCTGAAGTGAAGGTCAGATAGTTCAATGCTTCAGCTCAAGGGTCAACAACTCACCCTCCAGCAAATCGTCGACGTTGCCAAAGGCCGGGAACAGGTCGTGCTCGCAGCCGACGCGCGCGCGCGTGTCGAACGGGCGCGACAGGTGGTCCAGGACATCGTCACCGAGGGACGTACCGTTTACGGAGTCAATACCGGTTTCGGTAAGTTGTCGGACGTTAGTATCGACAAGGCTGACCTGCTTCAGTTGCAGCTCAACCTGGTGCGCAGTCATTCGTGTGGTCTGGGTGATCCATTGTCCGAAGCGGAAGCGCGTGCGATGTTGTTGCTGCGTGCGAATGTTCTCGCCTCAGGCTTCAGCGGCGCGCGCGCGTTAGTGATCGATACGTTGATCGCGATGCTCGCGAAAGGCGTGACGCCAGTCATTCCCGAGAAGGGAAGCGTGGGCGCGAGTGGCGACCTCGCGCCGTTGGCCCACCTTGCACTCGCGGCGATCGGCGAAGGCGAAGTCTTTTATCAGGGCGAGCGATTGGCTGCGGCGACTGCACTCGAGCGCGCGCAGATCGCGCCGTTACAACTCGAAGTGAAGGAAGGTCTCGCGCTGCTCAACGGAACGCAGGCGATGGGAGCCGTGGGCGCGCTGGCGTTGCATCGCGCGCAAGGATTGGTTCGACTCGCGGACGTTGCGGGCGCAATGGCCCTCGAAGCGCTAAAAGGTACCCCGGTGGCTTTCGACGAACGCATCCATACTGCGAGACCGCATCTGGGGCAAGTCGAAGTTGCGGCGCATCTGCGGGAGTTGCTGCGCGACAGTGAGATCCGGCAGTCGCATCTCGAGAACGATCCGCGCGTGCAGGATGCTTACAGTCTGCGTTGCATGCCCCAGGTGCATGGCGCGATTCGTACGGCGCTAAGTCACGCGCAACAAGTGGTAGAGATCGAGAGCGGCAGTGCAACTGATAACCCGTTGGTTTTTTCTGAGACTGGCGAGGTGTTGTCTGGCGGAAACTTTCACGGCGCGCCGCTGGCACTCGTTTTTGACTACGCCGCAATCGCTTTGACAGACCTGATGAGTATCACCGAGCGCCGCATCGATCGCCTGGTGAATCCCGATTCGAATGAAGGACTGCCGCCGTTTCTGACTGCGCATCCGGGCATCTCGTCGGGTTTCATGATGCTGCAAGTGACGGCGGTGGCGCTGTTGAACGAAGCGAAAGTGTTGGCCCATCCGGCGAGTATTGATAACGTGCCGACCGATGGCGGGAAGGAAGATCACGTCTCGATGGGCATGACCGGCGCGACCAAGCTGCGCGCGATCGTGAAACTCGCGGAGCTGACGACGGCGATCGAGTTGATGGCGGCAGCGCAGGCGCTTGAACATCACGCGCCACTCGCACCGGGCGCCGGAGTGAGGCAGGCATACGACATCGTGCGCCGGCTGGTTGCGCCGCTGACGATCGATCGATCGATGTCGCGCGATATCGAGAAGCTTCGAGACGCAATCGTCGCGGAGGAATTCGCGGATTTGTTAAGTTAGACAGGTTGGTTTCACGCAAAGGCGCAAAGTTTACGCAAAGGCGCGAAGGGGTTCGAGACTTCTTTGCTTCCTTTGCGTCTTTGCGTAAACTTTGCGCCTTTGCGTGAAAAATTGTTTTGGAGGACACCCTATGTCAGATGCCATGGACGAACGTCGCCGGGGACTCGAGGAAGAGTACTTCCGTCGCAAGGACCAGGAAGCAATCGAAAAGCTGCGCCAGAAGCTGCGAGTCGCCGCCGCAGCAAAAGCCGCCGCTACCTCTCCGATGCAGTGCCCGCGTTGTGACGGCACTTTAAAGGAGAGCAAGTTTGAAGAAGTCCTGATCGATACTTGCGACAAATGCGGCGGCATTTGGCTCGACTCGGGCGAGCTCGAACAACTTACCGTGAAGGAAAAAGAATCGCCGGGCTGGCTCGACCGCTACTGGTTTTCGGAAGGTTGATCGATGGACCATCGCGTCATCCACGCTCCGCGCGGCGCCCAGTTAAACTGCAAAGGCTGGCATCAGGAAGCCGCGCTTCGTTGCCTGATGAACAATCTCGATCCGGACGTCGCCGAACGTCCGGACGAGCTGATCGTCTACGGCGGCGCCGGCAAAGCTGCTCGCAACTGGACGTGTTTCGACGCAATCGTGCGCGAGCTCCAATCACTGGAGAATGACGAGACACTCCTGGTCCAGTCAGGCAAACCGGTCGCGGTTTTTCGCACACACGACTACGCGCCGCGCGTCCTGATCGCGAACTCAAATCTCGTCGGCGCCTGGGCCAACTGGGAACACTTTCACGAGCTTGAACGTCGCGGGTTGATGATGTACGGCCAGATGACTGCCGGCAGTTGGATCTACATCGGCACGCAGGGCATCGTGCAAGGCACCTTCGAAACCTTTGCCGCGATGGCCGACAAACAGTTTGCGGGCGATCTTTCCGGCAAGCTGGTGGTGTCAGGCGGGATGGGCGGCATGGGCGGCGCTCAGCCGCTCGCCGCAACGTTGAACGGTGCGGTGTTTCTCGGTATCGACGTCGATCCGGCGCGAATTGAGCGTCGCGTACGGACTGGTTACTGCGATCGCATCGCGCTGTCGCTCGATGAGGCGCTCGACATCTGCGCAGACGCGCGCGATCAAAAACGAGCGATCTCGGTTGGTTTAGTTGGCAACTGTGCGGAAGTGTTGCCGGAACTCGTGCGTCGCGGCGTTCAGATCGATGTGATTACAGATCAAACGAGCGCGCACGATCCGTTGAATGGTTACGTGCCCGCGGGAATGTCACTCGACGAAGCCGCTGAGTTGCGCGCGAACGATGCGGCTGCGTACGTCGAGAAGTCGAAGGAATCGATGGCGCGGCATGTTGAAGCGATGCTGGCGTTGCAGCGTGCAGGTGCAGTGGCGTTTGACTACGGCAACAACATTCGCAAGCAGGCTTTCGACGCCGGCTGCAAGGATGCGTTTGAGATCCCCGGATTCGTGCCCGAGTACATTCGCCCGTTGTTTTGCGAAGGCAAGGGTCCGTTTCGCTGGGTGGCGTTATCGGGCGACGCCGAGGACATTCGCAAAACGGATGATCTTGCGCTCGAGATGTTTCCGGACGATCGCACGTTGAATCGCTGGTTGCGCCTCGCGCGCGATCGCGTTCACTTTCAGGGATTGCCGGCGCGCATCTGCTGGCTCGGGTATGGCGAGCGTGCGGAGATGGGCGAGGCGATCAACGATCTCGTGAAACGCGGCGACCTGAAAGCGCCGATCGCGATTGGCCGCGATCATCTCGATACCGGATCGGTGGCGTCGCCGTTTCGCGAGACTGAAGGAATGAAAGACGGTTCGGACGCAGTGGCTGATTGGCCCATCCTGAATGCGTTGCTGAATACGGCGAGCGGCGCGAGCTGGGTATCGTTTCATCATGGCGGCGGTGTTGGGATTGGTTATTCGTTGCATGCCGGACAGGTGTCGGTCGCCGATGGAACTGACGACGCCGCGAAACGACTCAACCGCGTGTTGACGAACGATCCGGGCCTCGGTGTCGCGCGACACGTCGATGCTGGATACGAGGAAGCGGAGCGGACCGCGCGCGATAAGGCGATCACGATTCCGTTATTGAACGACTGATGCTCAGCTTCGCCACTCAAATTGCTCGCGACGCAGGCAACCTGCTCGTCCAAAAGCTCGGCTCCGCGAAGATCACCAGCAAGGGCGACATCAACCTCGTCACCGAAGCTGACATCGCCGCTGAAAATCTAATCATCGAGCGCATTCGTTCGCACTATCCGCAACACGGAATACTTGCCGAAGAATCGGGCGAGGCTATGCTCGTCGGCGGCAAACAGAGCGAGTGGAAGTGGATCATCGATCCGCTGGATGGGACCACGAACTACGCGCACGGTTATCCGTGTTTCTGTGTGTCGATCGCGTTGGAGTATAAGGGCGTACTCGAAGTGGGCGTGGTCTACGATCCGATGCGCGACGAGATGTTTGCGGCGGAGCGCGGGCAGGGCGCGACGCTCAACGACCGGCAGATACGTGTCTCGGCGGTGGATGAGTTGAATCAGGCGATGGTGTGTACGGGCTTTCCGTACAACGTGCGCGAGCGTCCGGACTTTGCGCGTGAGTTCGCGAAGTTCACGATGGAGGCGCAGGCGGTGAGACGTGATGGATCGGCGGCGCTGGATCTGGCGTATGTGGCTTGTGGGCGCTTCGATGGATTTTGGGAAGACGGGTTGAATCCGTGGGACGTCGCTGCCGGGGCCCTATTGATCTTCGAGGCGCGAGGGAAGGTGACGACGTTCAAAGACGAACCTTTAGATATCTACAACGAGCAAGTTCTCGCCAGCAACGGACTCATCCATGAAGTGATGATGCGCGTGCTCGGTTAAGATATTTCACGCAAAGGCGCAAAGCTAAGACGCAAAGACGCAAAGCAAAGACGCAAAGAAAACTCAAGTTCCTCTTTGCGGCTTTGCGTCTTAACTTTGCGCCTTTGCGTGAAATATTCTTACAACGCGGACGCAATCACCGCGGCTAAACGTTCACTCTCGCGGCGCGCGCACGCACGCGTCTCTTCGTTCGCACATTGCTCTACGTGATACGGCGGATGGTAGGTCACTACAATCTTCCCCAGTCTCGGGAAGCGCCGGCCCTTGGGCCACACGCGATTGCCGCCTTTGATTGTGACCGGCAGGATCGGCACCTGCGCCTCCAACGCCAATCGCACCGCCCCCGCTTTAAACCGCTCGAGTGCACCCGTCGCCGAGCTGCGCGCGCCCTCCGGAAAGATCACCACCGCGCCCCCATCTCGTAACCACTGCAACGAACGACGAATCGCCGCCGGATCGCTGCCCTCGAGCGCCAGTGGCCACGCTCCCAACCACACGAGACCCCTTCCGACAACGGGCCACCGAAAAGCGTCGCTCCACGCGAGATACCGGGTCGGTCGCTTAATCGCGAGTGAAAGCCAAAACGGATCGATGTAGGTTTGATGATTGGCGGCGATGATCACTCCGCCATGTGCAGGCACATTCTCGACGCCGCGAAACTCAATCTTCCACAAGACGCGACTCACCGCGTGAACCACCGGCCTGATTAACTCGAGCGACCATTGCGGCAGCATCGAGCCGCTGCCCGCAGACCGTCGTTCTTCTCCCTTAACCGGAAATGTGCCGTTGCCACTCAAAATAATGAAGCTCGCAAATCTCGTTTATCTTACAACGGCCATTCCCTATCTATGAACTCGACATGAATTCGTGGCACACCATCCGCGCCGGTGCTGCGCGCGCGAATCGCCGCATGTGCGGTCACGCCATGTTGCTCGCTGGTCAAGCGAATGAAGCGTCCCTGCGGGATTTGCAGGGTAGTGAAGATGGTCGCTCCTTTGGGGCTAATGTCCTCGGTCACTGTGTGTTCGGTTTCACTCACCGCACCATCGACGTCGACCAACTCGAGTCTCATATCGACGGCGATGTTGTATCGTGTGTGAGCCCGTTGATCAGTGATTGGAATCAGGATATCTTCCGGTTGGGCCAGCGCCTGAAAAGTCGTGGTGCTGATGTCATATCGTTTCCATGGTTCGTTTTCATAACTGGCCGGTGGCCGTTTGCCGATAAACGCCACGCCAACGCTAAAGGCCTGCTTCTTTTCAATCACCAGGGCCTTTGTATATCTCACCACAGCCCAGACTCGATACTGGTCTTCCACGTGATCAAACACGCGCAACTGCCGCGGCATCGGGATCGTCATGTGCAAAAGACGACCTTTTTCAGTCGGATGTCTGAGTGCAAAAGCGGCACCGAAAGGAGTGACGTTAATGAGTCTGGTGACCTCGCTCCATTCGAAAGTCGGTGTTTCACGGCCCCGTACGCGCACCGGTAAATGCAGTGCGAGTCGCTCGCGAATTCGTTTCCAATTTCGATCTTCACTCATGGGAGCCGACGAACGTGGGAAGCTATCCGAAAAACGTCGGGAGTGCTACACGAAGCTATTGATTTTATTAGAGTTTTCGCCTGTTTTGGGGTTTGCCACCAACCTCAAAAAAGGCTAAAATACGGGCTACGTTGATAGTGATGTTTCACCCGTTTTTCTTCCCCTTAAAAAGCGCCAAACTCAAGCTCAGTATCTCTGGTACAGGGGCCAGACTGCGTGGCGGATTGTATCGGAAAGGCTAGTAGATGGAAACAACTTCTGAACGCAATCATATAAACATCGAAGACGAGATGCGGCGTTCGTATCTCGACTATGCGATGTCGGTGATTATTGGCCGCGCGTTGCCGGACGTGCGCGATGGCTTGAAGCCGGTCCACCGGCGCGTGTTATGGGCCATGCACGAGCTCGGCAACACTTACAACAAGGCCTACAAGAAGAGCGCGCGCATCGTCGGCGACGTTATCGGTAAGTATCACCCGCATGGCGACATGCCGGTCTACGACACGATCGTGCGTTTGGCCCAGGACTTCTCGATGCGCTATCCGCTGATCGACGGCCAGGGCAACTTCGGCTCGGTTGACGGCGACGCCGCGGCCGCGATGCGTTACACCGAAATTCGCATGGCCCGCCTAGCGAATGAGATCCTCGCCGACATCGAAAAGGAGACAGTTCCTTTTCAACCAAACTATGACGAGTCGCTGAGTGAGCCGACAGTTTTACCGGCGCGCGTTCCGAACCTCTTGATTAACGGTTCGGACGGAATCGCAGTGGGCATGGCCACGAAGATTCCGCCGCACAATATCACTGAGATCCTCGATGCGACGCTCGCGTTGTTGAAAGATCCTGAGACCACGGTCCAGGATCTCACGAAGATCGTTACTGGGCCGGATTTTCCGACCGGCGGATTTATTTACGGCCGCGAAGAGATCAGAAAGTCGTACGAAGAAGGCCGCGGCGTGCTCCAAATTCGCGCGCGCGCCGGCATCGATCGCATAGGGCGCGGTGCACAGGAACGCGACGCGATCGTGATCACCGAGATCCCGTTTCAGGTCAACAAGTCTCGCTTGCTCGAACGCATTGCCGAGTTGATCAACGAAAAGAAGGTTGACGGCATTTCCGATCTGCGCGATGAGTCAGACCGCACCGGCATGCGTATCGTCGTGGAGTTGAAGCGCGATGCGGTACCGCAGGTCGTGCTCAACAAGCTCTACAAATTGACGCCGATGCAGTCGTCGTTCGGCGTCATCAATCTCGCGATCGTCAATGGCCAGCCACGCGTCCTGAATCTGAAGCAGATGCTCGAGGCGTTCATCGAGTTTCGCCGCGAGGTGGTGCGCAAACGGACCGAATACGAGCTCCGCAAAGCACGCGCACGCGCTCACATTCTCGAAGGACTCACGAAGGCGATCGATGCGCTCGATTACATCGTCCTGCTCATTCGCAACTCGCGCTCAGTCGATGAAGCGCGGCAGTGGCTGCAGGGTCAGTTGAAAACTACGGCGGAGGTGACAACCTGGAAAGGTGTTCCGTCAGACGTTCAACTCAAAGCGTATCTTGCACGCGTGCAGAAGACGATGGGCCAGCTCGCCTTCTCGGAGATCCAGGCGCAAGCCATTCTCGACTTGCAATTGCGCCGCCTCTCAGCGCTCGAACGCCAGAAAATCATCGACGAGTATGAGCAGATCATCAAACTCATCGCGGAGCTGGAAGAGATTCTCGGCAACGAGAGATCGCTGCGACGCGTGATCGCGAAAGAGTTGGAAGAAGTTAAAAAAGACTTCGGTGACGGGCGTCGCACGGAGATTGTCGACGAAGGCGTCGAGCTCTCGATCGAAGACTTGATTGCCGACGAAGACGTGGCGATCACCGTAACCAACAGCGGTTACATCAAGCGCACGCCGATTACGACCTACACGCGCCAGGGCCGCGGTGGTAAAGGCCGCTTCGGTGCTGCCGCCAAGAACGGCGATTTCGTCGAGCATCTTTTCATTGCTACGACGCATGCTTATCTCATGATCTTCACTGACGATGGCATGGTCTACAAGATAAAAGTCCACGAAGTGCCTGATGCGGCGGCTTCCGCTCGCGGTAAGGCCGTAGTCAACCTCATCAACATACCGTCTGATCGAAAACTCGCGGGCGTTGTTCCGGTGCGTGATTTTGCCGAAGGGCGTTACGTACTGATGGTCACGCGCAAAGGTGTGATCAAGAAAACATCGCTGGCGGATTTCCAGAACATCCGCACCAACGGCATCATCGCGATCAACATCGACGAGGGCGATCGGTTGCTCGACGTGGTGCTGACCGATGGTACGAAGCGTATCTTCATCGCCACGCACAACGGTCTCGCTATTCGTTTCGACGAGAAGAACGCGAGGCCGATGGGACGCGCGACGCGTGGTACGCGCGGCATCGAATTGCGAAAGGATGATTATGTCGTTTCGCTCTGTGCCGTCTCACCCGAAGACAAGGAGCGGATGCTCTCCGTCTCGGAGCTGGGTTACGGTAAGCAGACTCCGATTACGACTTACCGCTTGCAGTCGCGTGGTGGTAAAGGCGTCATCAATATGAAGACGACGGAGAAGACCGGTAAAGTGGTGGCGGTGTTTCCGGTTGAGGACGAGTCGGAGATCATGATCATCACGCAGCAAGGGAAACTGATCCGCATCGAAGCCTCGGACATCCGCAAGACGGGCCGCAGCGCCCAGGGCGTGCGCCTGATCAAGACCGATGCAGGCGACATGGTGACGAGCGCTTCATTGGTCGAAGCCGCGGAAGAAGAGACCGAAGAATCACCAGCCTAGTTAGGCCGCAGATTAACGCCGATGAACGCGGATTTATTTTTCTGATCCGCGTTTATCTGCGAAATCCGCGGCTCCGACTACCCATTCTTCACCATTTTCGAAGACTTCTTTTTTCCAGATAGGTACGGTGCGTTTGAGTTCGCGGATGGTCCATTCGCAGGCTTGAAACGCGGCCTGGCGGTGTGGGGCGCCGGCGGCGATCACGACGCTCGTTTCGCCAATCTCAAGTCGCCCGGTGCGATGCACGATCCCGAGATGTGCGATCTCGAAGCGTTCATGTGCTTCCACTCCCAGACGCTGCATCTCCGTTAACGCCATCGCGTCGTACGCTTCATAAACCAGGTAGAGCGTGCGCTTGCCTTTGGTCCATCCGCGCGCGTAACCGTCAAGCGTGACAGTGGCGCCGCATTCGGGCAGGACCACGCGCCGCGCCACCGCACCCACGTCGATCGGCTCGGTCGTCAATTCAAAGAAGTCATGCGACCCGCCGCTCACCGGCGGAAACACCGCCAGCTCATCATTGTCGTGCAAAACGGTATCGGGCGTGGCGTATTCCTGGTTCACTGCAAACAACAACGAACGTCCAAAACGCTCGAGCTCCGCAAACTTCGCGGTCAAAGTCTGAAACGCGGTCGCAACTGTGGCCGGCGCAGTCAGCGAGATTTCGAGCGGATTCTGATCGACTACATCGCGAGCGGCGCCAAAAAACAGCACTCGCACTTTCACCGCCTCACTCATTCGATCTCGATCTTTCTGCCGCCATGGCCATTACCCTTCGCGAGCTCGTGAATGCGGGCGCGTTCTTCATAACCCTTCACGGCGATGGTGAGCATCGCGCGTAGTCGTTCCAAACGCTCCGACGTCGAACGCAGCTCGAGCAGTTCCTGTTTTACTTCCGCGTCAATCTCCATCGCCGCTGCCACCAGAAACGAGAGACGTTGCGGCTCGGTATCGGAAATGTCAGGCAAGGTGGCGCGCTCGTCGTTGATGGTGCGCACTGCCTGAGCGATGCGCGTAAACGTTTCCGCCACTTCTTTCGACGGCGCCGCCAGCAGTTCTTCATCTTCGTCGTCGTCTTCAAAATAACTGACCTGCGCGACGAGATACGGATCGCCGTGTTCGACATACGAGTCGACCCGATAGCGAATCACGCCCAGGGTGAGTACGTTTGAACGTCCGTCGGGAAACGTTTGGACCTCGGTGACTTCAGCGACACAGCCGACGTGTCCGGCAGGCGGAACATCAGTATCCGCACTCGTCGGATCGAAATAAGCGAGACCAAAAAGATTCTTCGCGAGGCGAATGTCCGAAAGCATCTGCCGGTAGCGCGGCTCAAAGATGTGCAGCGGTAAAGGCACGCCGGGAAATAGGACCACCGGCAGGGGAAAGAGTGGCAGCTCGTGCTGGCCACGCACTTTGTCGGTTGCTTCGCTCATTTGGAAAAGGTACGTGAGGGATTATGGCAGAGAGAACCGTAGAAGTCATTTTAGCCAAAAATCCGGCCCCCGCGTCTGTGTTGGGCAACGTCAGCGGGGGCCCTCTAGCACACCGTCCGATGAAGAGGGTTTCATCTCCGGTGTTTTGACGGACGCCAAAGGGAGTGGACGTCCGGATCTCACAACGATCAAAGAATGTGTGCGAACAACTCGAGCCGGTGCACAGGAGTCAACTTGCAAATGCTGGCAAGCATCTCTTCAAGCTCGAATGGTTTCGCAAAAAATCCGTCGGCGCCGGCGGCAAAACACGCCTTGCGAACCTCGATGTCGCTGTTTGAGCTCATGATCAAAACGCGCGACTGTGCCAGGTGTCCCTTGATGTATTCCACCAACCGCAAACCGCTCGCGGGAGAGTTTTTGTCCGGCGGCATATGCAGATCGAGAATAGAGATGTCGGGCTTGTAAAACGTTGCGCGCCGAATCGCGGTCTGCATGTCGTTCGCGGTGATCACGTCGTACTCGTCACACAAAGTCCAGTAAAGCTGCTGGGTAATGGCCGAGTCGTCGTCAACTATCAAAATCCTGGGCTTCATTCCGGGCTCGTTTCCTGCCTTCCTGGGCTTAAACGTGAGCAAGGGGCGTACCAGCTTGTCCGCTAAAGTACGCGCACAGGAAACAAAGCGGATTGCGGTGTTTGCAACGAATTTTGCGTGTGGACAAATGTGAACACATGAGGCGTGAGGCGTCCTCAATAGTAGACAATAGAGATCCGAGCCATCCACAGATTACGCAGATTTTTTTATTCATAATCGGCGTAATCTGTGGATGGCTTTATTCGTATTGCGGTGGTTTGATTGGCTTGGCGGGCGGTTCGTCGTCTTCCCCGACTTCATCGACCACCTTCAGCTCGGCGCCGTACTTCTGATAGTTACGGAAACGAACGTCGTTGCGACTCTGTAGCACAAACTTCGGATTGACGGTCGTCAATAGTATTTCGGAGTGAGTGGGCAGCAGATACTTTCGCTCGTTGATGGAAACCCAGTCGTAGTCGATCAAGCTGCTGGCCGCAGTGATCGGAAAATCGGGCGGAATCTCGGTCGCGATTTGTTCGAAGCGCAACACGCGATCGAGCTCGCGATCGATCCAAACGCGCCCATGCGATCCAACAGTCGCTTTCGCGCCGGTATCCTGCAAACCAAGCGTCAACTGCGAATAGTCTTTTTTAACCGTGTACTCGTAAACGACTGTTCGGCGCGTCTGAATAGTGTCGGTATCAACGATCCGAAACTCAGCTTTCGATTCCGGCTTAAAGAGATCCGCGAGTGCTGAGATGTATTCGACACCACTCGAAGAAGCACCCTTCGGTGCATATTTGCTGTAATCGCCGGTTGCCTCGACTTCAGGGCCAGCCGGCATCCCGTCGACAGTCAAAATTTTGTACTGCTCGCCCTGGTTCGCTCGATAACCGACCGCGATCGTCAGATTGTCCTGTTGTCTCCAATTCGCCGTATTACCATAGGCGACGAAACGCTTGATGATCTGCTTCACGAGGAAGTCGGGCATCGCGTTGGCGGCGGCGAGGGTCACGTTGCGCGTGCGTTCGAGCAGCTCTCGTCCTTCGGTTTCGGAAGGAAGCGCGGAGGCTGTCGGGTTTACGCGACGGCGTTCAGCCTCTTCAAGTGTGCGGCGTAATAGGGCATCATTGCCGCTTTTTGTCGCTACGAGCGAGCGCATGCCGTCAGTCAAAGCGAAACCAATCCCGCGCTTGCGGATCTGTTCGATGAGGTCGTCGCGCGTATCAGGATTGCGCTGAAGTTGGTACAGCAGACTGACGACTTCCTGGTTGGTGAGCGGCTTGGGATCCTGCGCCGCAACGGCCACACACGAAGCCAAAAGTATGATTGCTAAAAAGACTACATTTATACGGAGCATTGCATCTTCCGATGGACTTTCATGGCCGGCGGTTGCCTTGACTAGGATATCTAGTAACGCGTCGAGAAACAAAGGAAGCAGTTTCACGCAAAGGCGCAAAGGAAGACACAAAGGCGCAAAGGCTTGGACACCCGATTCTTGTTTGCGCCTTTGCGTCTTCCTTTGCGCCTTTGCGTGAAACTAATGCCCGGCTCCACAAATCTCTCTGACACTTCGCCGCAGAATCTCGGCACAGCGCTCAAGCTCGTGGATGGGCACAAACTCGCCGGTGCGGTGTGCTTCACGAATGTCGCCGGGACCGATCACGACCGCCTCGCTGCCGAGCAACTTCATCTGCGCGGCTTCGGTGCCGAAGGCGACTGTTCCCGATTCGTTGCCGGTGGCAGTTTCCAGCAGCTTTATTAGCGGCGAATCAGGCGCGGTCTCGAAGCCAGTGTCCTGACGGCTCGCATCGACTTCACACTCCAATTCCGGATCGATCTGTCGTTCAGCTTCAATCGCGCCGCGGAAGAGTTCGAGCACATGTTCGGACGGTTGGGTTGGTATCGGTCGCCATTCGAGGGTGAAGCGACACTCACCAGCCAGCACATTTTTCGCCGAGCCACCGTGGATCAAACCGATGTTCAGCGTGGTGTACGGTGGATCAAACGCCGCGTACTGGTCCTGTTTCAACTGCTCCGCGATGGACTCCAACCGCGCAATCAAGCGAGCGGCGCGAAAGACTGCCGACGCCCCGAGCGCCGGATAAGCGCTGTGAGCCTCACGTCCTTTCACGATCACTTCGGCGAGCGAATAACCTTTACCCGCGCGAATCGGTTTGAGCGAAGTGGGCTCGCCAACGATGCTGTAGCGCACACTCAACGGCTTCGCCTGGGCCAACTGCTTGGCGCCGCGCAATCCAATTTCCTCGTCAGCAGTGAATATCAATGCGAGTGGCTTAGCGATCTTGATGCCTTCGACCGCGGTCAGCGCGGCAGCGATGAATCCTTTCGTATCGCACGAGCCGCGCCCGTAGAGCTTGCCATCGCGTTCGGTGAGATTAGTGGCTTCGGCCCAATGCGGATCGTAGGGCACAGTATCCGTATGGCCCACCAACGCGAGCTCAACTTCGGACACATCTTCAGTCAGTGCAACTAAATTGATCTTCTCAACCCCATGCTCATCGGAATAAGGATACCGCCTCGTGATTAACCCCAACTTCTCACAATGCCGCTCGAGATACTCGATGATCTCCGCGTTCGATCGCGCCGAGACCGAATCAATCCGAACCAAATCCGCGAGTATCCGCCTAACAATCTGTGTCATCTGTGTTTACCATCTTCAACGATCCGTCTTCCTCCAACTACCACATCACGCACCGCCGTTCGCGCCAGCGAAAACACGATATTAGTCAGCAGATCATCCACGGCTGCACCGGCAATCGAAGGATCGTTTAGATCGACAGTAAAGAAATCCGCCGGCGCACCGGCTGCAATCCGTCCACCATCAAACCCGATACTCGCGGCCCCACTCACGGTCGCACAATCAAACAACCGTTGTGCCAGCATCGGCGAGAGTACGTTCCGCTCCATCTTCTGCAATCGCAGGTGATACTCCAGCTCGCGCGCATCTTCGAGTAGATCGATCTGAATCTGACTGTCCGTCCCTAACGATACTCGCACACCAGCGTCGAAATAAGCATCGACGGGCACTACGCCATCACCCAGGTTTCGCTCCGTCGTCGGACACGCACACACAAAAGCGCCGCCGCGTGCGAGCGCTGCGATCGCTTTCGGCGTCACATGAATCGCATGCACCCCCGTAAAACGTTTACTGAGCAGCCCTTCAGTCTCGAGCAGCGACACTGGCGAGCGGCCGTACTCCGCAATACACGCGCTCACTTCAGCCGGTTGTTCCGCGACGTGCATGTGTACCGGCAATGCATGCTCATTTGCAAAAGTGACAATGGTCTTAAGGTAATCGAGCGGCACCGCGCGGACACTATGCGGCGCGACGCCGACCCAGGCCATGTCGTCCTTCACGGTGAGCAGTTGTTCGAGATTCTTCAGATAAACGTCAGGCGAGTCTTCAATAAAACGAACCTGCTGCGGGTTAGGTTCGGTTTGATAACCCGCGCGGGCGTACGCGACTCGCAGCAGCGCGATGCGAATACCAACGTCGCGCGCCGCGCGAATCACTTCGCGTTCTAGCAGGTTTGGGTCGGAGTATGGCGAGCCGTCGCGTGAGTGATGGAGGTAATGAAACTCGCCGACGGCAGTGATCCCGGTCAACGCCATTTCGAGAAACGCGAGGCGCGACACCGCGTAGATATCGTCCGGTTCGAGTGAATTAGCCGCGGCATACATCTGCTCGCGCCACGTCCAGAAACTGTCCGTCGAATGTTGTGAACGATGTTCCGTTCGCCCGCGAATCATGCGCTGAAACGCGTGTGAGTGGGCATTAACCATCCCCGGCAGCAACGCACGCCCGCTCAGCCTGATCGCGTCCGGAACTTCTTCGCTCTTAGCGATGCGTTCAATTTTTCCGGCACTATCACACACAACCGCGCGGTCCGGCTGAAACCGTCCTTCGAGGTAAACCAAATCCGGCAGCCACGCCTGATGCGTTTGGTTGTTAGTAGACATGATTACATGATTGGCAGGATAAACAGGATATCTTGTAAATCTTAAAAATCCTGTAAATCGTGTCCATCAAATCTTCATCGCCAACACTTCGCGCGCCGCGGTGCGATCGCCGGTGCAACTAATCCGTCTTGGTCCATCAAGATATGTCAGCTCAAATCCGCGACTCTCATACAACTCGATGATTCGCGGCGTCGCCTGGTTGGAAATCACCACTGGCCCATCATGCTTCGCCAGCAGGTCTACGGTCCGCACCTGATCGTCCCACGAGAAACCACCAGCGCTGTAAGTCGTGAACTCTACATCATACGGCGGATCGGCGTAGATAAAATCTCCCGCCTCAAATTGCAACGCTGCAATATCGAGATTACTAAACTGCCATCGCCGGAACACGCCTGCATACGCCGAGAAATCCGTGGCGTAGTTGATCGCCTTGTAAGTTCCGAAGGGCACGTTGAAATCGCCACTCTTATTGAAACGGCAAAGCCCATTGAACCCGGTGCGATTGAGATAGTAGAACAACTGCGCGGCTTCCGGCGTCTGCGCCTCGCCTTTCCGAATCAGTCGATTGAAGCGCTCGCGATGCCGATAGAAGAGCTGCTCGTCGTTGCGCATCGGCAGGTTCATCAGCAAACCATTTTGCACCTGGCGATAAAAATTAATCAGGTGCGGATTGACGTCGTTCAATAACGCGCGGCGCGGTTGTAGTCCCAGCGCGACGGCGAGACCGCCGCAAAATGGCT
>Ga0070699_100000582_pt1 | contig 34521 bp, 19 predicted proteins | sample KBSK1503metaG_FD_65473 | JGI IMG/M metagenome (GOLD analysis project Ga0070699, IMG submission 65473) | Corn, switchgrass and miscanthus rhizosphere microbial communities from Kellogg Biological Station, Michigan, USA - KBS K1-50-3 metaG | ecosystem: Host-associated > Plants > Roots >...
AAGATCCCAACGCCGCGAAAGTCCGCGCGAAACTTGCCGCATGGCGCGAGCAAACAAACACGTGAAAACTCACTTCTTCACTGCGCGCGAACGGAATCCTATCTCTTTGCGATTTCGCGCTGGCGTTGCCATCAATTGCCGAATCGCGGCGAAAACAACTCTGAACTGTTTATCATAGTTGCTTTCAAGCTCATCCAACCGGCGAGAAAGTTCGGCATTGGACGCGAGCATTTGTCGCAGCTTTACAAACGCACGCATGATTTCAATGTTGACTGATATGGCGCGTTCGCTGTTCAGTACACTCGAAAGCATCGCCACACCCTGCTCAGTGAAAACGTAAGGCTGGTAACGCCGACCACCGTGGCTCCAACTTGAGGTGCCAATTTGGCACCTCAAGTTGGAGGCTTCTTCAGCCGTGAGTTGAAACATGAAATCCGACGGGAATCGCTGAAGATTTCTCTTGACGGCGCGATTAAGCACCTTCGTTTCTACTCCGTATAACAATGCCAGATCGCGGTCCAGCATCACCTTTTCGCCACGGATTAGGTAAATAGTCTTTTCAATTGTCTCGCTGGGAATGAGGTCTGTGTTGCTCATGTGAGTTCCTTTCGTGAGGTAAGTTGCGCGCATTGTATTACGTTTTTCAATTGAGTTGTAATCCGAAATTAGTCGCCGGCGGTGGGAACCGGCTACTGAAAATCGTTCAGGACACGAGCGCGTCGTCTGCTAACAGCTCGCTCTCAAGTACTGCAATCTGTGCCTCGACCATGCCATTGAGGTTCAACTCACCGCAGCGAGTAAAAGCAAAGTGCTTCGCCAGATTCGCGAGTGCTTTCGGATGTGACGCGTTTTCCAATGTCGACATGAGGACCAGCAGCGCGGCTGACTTCGTTCCGGCTTCATCACCAGCGCGACAGATCAGCTCCGCTAATGCTGAAATCTTCTCTTCGCTGGTGCTGCACGTCTTCAAGAAGCCCGCCGAATCGATGACGGTTTCGCCCGCATCTGCGCGACGCACGAGTTCCGCCAGCCACGGATCGTTCGTCTCCAAAGCGTAACGAATAATCGCGCGACTCTGCGGATCGATCGATCTGTCGTTCAAGACTGCCTGCGCTCTTTGTTTGAGAGCATTGACGATTGTGTTGGTACTTGATGTTTGGTTTACGTGAGGAGTTTCGCGCACGCTTGCGCTACTATGATTAGCCATGATTGTCATCCTTTCTTAGGAAGGTTGATAGTCAAGGGTCGACGTCGTGTCTTCAGCACATGTCGGCCCGCTTCGTTTTTGGTGGGTTGTCCGGACCATAGCACATATATTTTCGCTTGTGCGTTTCTTTTGAAATCAATTAGCATTCACGCGCTCACTGCTCGTTTCCAGCAACGGCAACTCCTCGAATGTGAAATGACCTCTGGCCCACACGAACTCAAAGCCGCACTGCAACGCCTGATTGACGGCAACGCCAGCGAAGCCGATCGCGAGGCAGTGCGGAATGCGCTGAATACCGGCGTGATAGTCACTGGCGAAGGCGCGGTGGCTATCGGTGGCAACGCTTCAGACGTGATCATCACTACAGGCGATCAGAACATCGTGCTCTCGTTCAAAGGCGCTGACGCTGACGCTGTGCTGACGGCGCTCAGTTCGATTGCTCCAACACGACTCCACGAAGTGCCGCCACCACCGGCTGACTTTACCGGCCGCGAAGATGAGCTGAAAGAGTTGCTGGCCTCAATCGAAATTGGGGGAGTCACGATCTCCGGTTTGCAGGGGATGGGCGGCATCGGCAAAACCGCACTGGCGTTCAAGCTCGTCGAGCTGCTCAAGCCACGTTATCCCGACGCCCAATTCTTTCTCGATCTCAAAGGAGCGAGCACGCAACCGCTCACCGTGTCTGAGGCCCTGGCCCACGTCGTTCGCGCTTACCATCCCGCCGCCAAACTTCCTGATAGTGAAAGCGAGTTGCGTGGACACTATCTCTCCGTGCTCGATGGCCAACGCGCGCTGCTGCTGATGGACAACGCCGCCAACGCTGAGCAAGTTGAACCGCTGATTCCACCTGCTGGTTGCCTGCTGCTGGTCACTTCGCGCCAACACTTCACTGTGCCCGGACTAGCCTCAAAAAATCTCGACACGTTGAGCAGCGTAGATGCGCACGACCTGTTGCTGACCATTGCACCACGGATTGAAACGCTGGCCGATGAGATCGCCGCACTGTGCGGGTATCTGCCGCTGGCATTGCGACTGGCTGCCGGGGCGATGGTGAAGTATCGGAATCTGTCGCCCGCGGATTACGTTCTGCGCCTGCAGGATCGGCAACAACGGTTCCAATTGATCGATGCCTCGCTCAGTTTGAGTTATGAGTTATTGAGCGAAGAGTTGCGTGAGCGTTGGCGCTGGTTGGCAGTTTTTCCCGACACGTTTGCGGGCGATGCAGCAGCCGCGGTGTGGGAAGTCGAAGTAGACCAGGCGAAGTACATATTGGGTGAACTAATGGTCACCAGTCTGGTGGAGTGGAACGAGACCAGCGACCGTTATCGTCTGCACGATCTGGCACGGTTGTTTGCCGACGCAAAGTTGAGCGCAGAAGAGCGCGTGGTTGGTGAGAAACGTTTCGCAACGCATTATAAGGACGTGCTAGCGGCAGCCAATAAGCTATATCTGGACGGCGAGTGGCTGCTGCGTGGTCTGGCGCTCTTTGATCTCGAGTGGGGCAACATTCAGGCAGGACATACCTGGGTAGCAGCACAGACTGATGCGGCGGATGCAGATGTGGCTCGGTTAGGCATGAGTTACCCTGGTGCCGGCGTGTATGTACTTGACCTGCGGCAGCACCCACAGGAGCGGATTCGCTGGCTGGAAATTGCCCTGACCGTCGCCCGGCGATTGCAGGATAGAGTGAATGAAGGTGCTGCGCTTGGTAACCTGGGCCTTGCCTACGGCGACTTGGGCGAGACCCGCTGCGCCATTGAGTTCTTTGAACAACGCCTGACTATCGCATGCGAGATCGGCGACCGTCGAGGGGAAGGTAATGCGCTCGGCAGCCTGGGCAATGCCTACATCGTCTTGGGCGAGACCCGCCGCGCGATCCACTTCTATGAACAACGCCTGACTATCGCCCGCGAGATTGGCGACCGCAGAGGCGAAGGTAATGCGCTCGGCAACTTGGGCACTGCCTACGCTCACTTGGGCGAGACCCGCCGCGCCATCAAGCTCCATGAACAAGATGTGACTATTAGACGTGAGATTGGCGACCGCAGAGGCGAAGGTAATGCGCTCGGTAACCAGGGCATTGCCTACAAAAACCTGGGTGAGACCCGCCGCGCCATCCACTTCTATGAACAACACCTCGCTATCGCCCGCGAGATTGGCGACCGTCGAGGCGAAGGCAATGCGCTCGGCAACCTGGGTAACGCCTACAAAAACCTGGGTGAGACCCGCCGCGCCATCCACTTCTATGAACAACGCCTCCTTATCGCACGCGAGATCGGCGACTGCAGAGGCGAAGGCAATACGCTATGGAACATGAGTCTGGCGCTGGACCAACTCGGCGATCGCGCTCAAGTCATTCGACACGCCGAGCAGGCACTCATCATTTTGGAGCAGATCGAAGATCCCGACGCCGCAAAAGTGCGCGAGCAACTCGCCGCCTGGCGCGAGCAAACAAACACGTGAAACTCACTTCTTCATTGGGCACGAACGGAAATCTATCTCTTTGCGATCTCGAACCGGCGTGCAAACTCGCCGCCTCTAGCATCGGACCATACTTCGGAACATGAGCCAATCTTCGAACGCGGATCAACTTGAAATCGTTGCTTGCCAGATCGGCGTACGGTTGCTATGCGCCACTGGCTTTCGGCAGAAGGGGCGCGCCTTCCACCGCGTTATTGAACCAGGCTTCGTACCCATCATCGAGTTCGGACTTGGGCCTTCGTGGTCCATGCGGCACGGTCAGTTTACGGTGGATGTATCGGTTTTTTTGGAAGAGGCTTACGAGGTCCTTTACTCAGCACCGGCTCCGCGTCGTCCCACTACCTCTCACTGCGAACTGCAAATGCGACTCGGAATGCTTGACGATCCTCCGGCGGATAAATGGTGGCCCGTCTCGGCACCCGTTGAGTCGCTCGTGACGGACGTCGAAAACCGCATCGAGATGTTGGCCCTGCCTTTCCTGTCTCGACTCTCCGGCCGGAGAGCTTTCGTCGACGAGTGGCAAAGGCGAGGAAACGATGCGCTCGGCTTGAAGCCTCGTGGCAATCTTGTCGCTGCCATCGTTCTAAAGCATCTCGGCGATGAGAATGAAGCGCAGGAATTGCTGCGAGCGGCGCTTTTGGAATCCATTGGACGTCCGACAGAGCAATTCTTTGCCGAGATTGCCTCCAGGCTTGGCGTAACAATGGAATGACTCGATTAGGTTACAAATTCTGCGCAGACCTCTGTGGTCTCTATGGTGAGTATTGGGTGAGAGGAAAACACGAAACACAGAGAACACAGAGGTCGCACCGAAAGGAACTCAGATTAGGTCATGGTTCACAACCGCTCAATCGACAGTCCATGTAGAAAGAACGCGAGCGACGTCGATTGCCATCCTTCGTACCGCTTCGGCGACTCCCAGAAACGCGCCTCGCTCCCCATTACCAGCTCATAGTCTCCAGCTTCGAGGTCGAAGTCGATCGTGAAGAAACCGTCGCGCCGGGCCTTGTAATCCTTGTGCCACGCAGAATCTGCGTCAGTCCCTTGCACGCTGATAGGCTTGTTGACTCCGAACGAATCCACTGAGATATAAAACGTCTTTAGTGAACCACCTTTCTGTCGCAAATGCAGGCGGTTGAAAACATCCCACACCTGGCCGAACGCAGTTCCACCCTGGCCATCCTTTCGCGGGGCGCGGTCAATGATCGACGCGACATGAGCGGTGAGCCGCACCTTTGCCTTGCCGCCGGTGTACTTGAAAAGCGGGTGCACCACCCAACTCTCCTGCTTCGTAACTAACCGGTAGATGTGGTGACAGGTGAAGAACGTCTCGAAAGCGTCTCCCCTGTCGTTCGTCAGCGGATTGTGATGGGCCGTAAACGTCTCGACCTTGAAACCGAGGTCGGGATTGCCGCCTGGAAACTTGTCATACTTATACGACTGCTTCGCTCCAGTCGGGAGTCCGCGATACAGCCGGCTTACATCAAACACGCTGGCCGCGAGGACGGGCTGGTCCGCTCCAAAAACCGGATACTTTGCCGGCGTCACGCCTCCGCGCTGATTCGGATCGATCGGTTTTCCCACAGCGGGTTCGGGCGAATTAAATTTCCAGAAGTAATGGGCCAGAGTTACCGGTGACTTGGTCGCGTCGGTCAGCACCGAGCTTCCTTGCGATTCAGTCAGGTCGAGACATACGAACGGCACTGCACGCACGGCGGTGCCGGCGGCAGCACTATATCCAGCGAACGCGATAGTCGGGGGCGTTCCGTTGTTCAAGTCGGAGGGACGTACCAACGCGCGGCCATAGATTCCCTGAATCGCAGTCTGAATTGTAGGCGAGGGTTTTCCTGCCTCCGCCTGGTACCCGATCAGGTTAAGCGCGGCGGAGAGCAGGTCGGCACGCAGCAAAATTTCATCGACGTGCTTCGGAAACTCACGTTCGCCCTTTCCATCTGTTAAACCCGTCTGCATTGAAGGAGACAGCGTGAGGAAGATCAGATTTTCGACGGCCTCTACAAATGCCGAGGTTTCGCTCTTCATCGTTTTCGCAAAATTGTCTTGCAGATACTCGCGGATGAACTGTGGACCAAGCGGGTCAGTGCCAAGGGCAACACAGTGGACGCTCACGCCTTTGAGTTGCACTGAAACAGCCTGGAGGAAGTAGCCCTCGAGCACCAGATACGCAGCTTCGCGAGTGATCTTTTTCGCGTTGACCTGTTGCGCAAGTTCCCTGGTCCAGTGCGTAAGCAGTGAAGTCTGCCCAAACGCTGCCTTCGCCAGCGTGGTGTGAATGGTTTCGATCTTATCCGGCATGTCTGAAACATACGCGGCAAACTCTTTCGCGGCGTCTTTTAGTTGTTGTTGCGTGATGCCTGAGAAGTGAGGCATTTTTTCGACGAGCAAACGCATTGAGATCGCTTTACCCTCGAGGCCGTCGTCGAGCAACATCTGATCGGAGGCGCTACCATACGCCACCTCGATGCGCGTGATCGCGGCGACCAGTGTCTCGAGCTTCAGACTCTTCTCCATGAACTCTTTGAGTTCGGCAAGTTGCTTCAAAATCTCGGCGGTCATCTCAGTCAACCGGTCGAGTGATTTTTGCACCTGCACCAGTTGCTCGCCGATCTTGTCGAGCCTCGCAACCAGATCAGGACCGCCCAATCCGATGGCGTCCATGACTTCGCTAAACACTTTGCCCACGGCGGCACTGACGAGTCCGCCGGCTGCCTTTTCTCCTACCCATTTGGCGACTGCGCCGGCAGCGGCCCAGGTTATCGGATCGAGTCCGAGGTTTGATTGTGACGATGTTTCGAGCGCATCATCTTCGTTTGAGTGCGCAGTAGTATTTGTATCTTCCAAGAGTGGCCTCCTGTTTCTAAAGACGTGGGGTTTGAAATGCGAGAGTCCGAGGAATGCGTTCGAAACTCTCAAGTTAGGTTGACTTAAATTTCTACTTCAACCGGCGGGATCGTCGAGACGGGAATAGGCTCTCGAACTTGCCTGGTCCGGGGAATTCAGACGCGGGCGGGGCGAATAGTATTGGAGTGCTGAGGTTTCGTCAATCAAATTAAGCTCCGGTTGTACATCAGTTTGAAATGGGATAGTACATCAGTGTGAAATTGACTAATTACGCCGAAGGCGTTCGCTAATTTCAGCCCGGGGTTGGAGCGCAGCGACAACCCTGGGATCAGATCATAAATAGTTATTGAACCCTGAAAGGGTTCGCCAACCGCCTAACCCTTTCAGGGTTGAATTCATTAATTAGGATCTGTAACCCCGGGTTGGAGCGCAGCGCTCCAACCCGGGGCTGAAATTAGCGAACGCCTTCGGCGTATTCATCCAAAATTTCAAACTGACGCAGCACCGTTCAATGCTGATTGAGACCTCTTATGAGGACAAGGTCGTTCAACCAGCCGCCGCGACTGAGCGCGAAAGATCGTCCATCGTGGGAATAACCAAAATCAAAGAGTTCGTCAGTATCAAGCTTTAAGGGCTCCTCAGTTAAACTACCGTTCAGCGATTGTTTTATGATCGCTTTCCCGCCCTTACGCTCACCTACGTAGATCACCCCCTGGCCATCGTTCGTCCACTGGATCCTGGAGGCCCAACCCCAAAATTCAACTTCCCTGACGGGAGCGCCACCCTCGACCGGCAAAATTAAGAGCCGGCGTTTTGATTCGTCGCGACCGATGCACGCAATCATTTTTCCGTCCGGAGAAACGGAGGGCGTGTTGGCGACAAAGTCGGTAAGCTGCAACGGCTCGCCGCCATCGATGGAAACTTTCCACAGATGCCAGTTGTCGGTTGAGTTGTAAAGCACCCACTTACCGTCAGGCGTAACTGCCGGATAGGTCTTGGCGCTACCGGAGGTGAGTTGTATCTGGTTCATCCCGTCCAGGTTCATGCGCCAAACTTGAAATGAGCCGCTGCGATTCGAGACAAATACGATGTAGCGATTGTCGGAAGTTGTGGCTGGTGAACCATTGACGCCGGCGTTTATGGTGAGTTGCCTTTGTTCAGTACCGTCCGGCTGCATTATCCAGATGTCTGTATTCCCGCTCGCTGTTGATGAGTAGACAAGTTGGCCGCTCGGAGTCCAACAAAAGTTATCCAGCGCCGGCGTTATCCGTTTCAGATTTTGCGGGTCACGGCTGGAACCAACCCAAATGTGCGACTCGCGCACTGCCTGCGAGGCAACGGCATGATCTGCGTTGGCAGCGATGCTCAGATCAGAATACGAAATCAATCCATCGGTGATCTGGTTTAACTCCATGCCCGGGTAGGAGACCTGAAACAATTGATTCGCCTCTCCTGCATTCGCGCGCGCCGACATAATCAGCCGGGTCTTACCAGGTAACCAGCCCAGCTTCTTAATTGAATAGAACCTGGACGACGACAGATCCTTTTTCATTCCATTGTTGACGTCAACGGCTATGAGACTAACTTCCTGACCGCCCGCGGCAGAACTTCCGTAGGCGCAAATAATTGATTGTGAATCCGGAGACCATAAAGGAACGTCGAGTTTGTCAGGATGCGCTCTTACCAGCAGCGTGCGCTCGTTGCTCCCATCCGAGTTCGCAACGAGCAAAGAGTATTCTCTTTGCCCCTCCCGGTTAATAACCTGACGAATAAAAGCGATCTGATTGTCATCGGCTGAGATTGCAAAGTTGCCCTCTGGACCATCAACTATTTTTGCCGGTACGCCACCCAATAACGACACCCGATAAAGTGCGCTCGGAGCGCCCTTGACGAAATAGAGTGACTCACCACTGTTTGCAAAAACCAAACCGCTGATTCGAGGTGCGCGGACTATCTCGACATTCGTGTTTGAGGCGAGTTGTCGCACCCAGATACCGAGCGAGTCTTCTGAGCCGCGAGTATAAGCAAGATACTTGCCGTCAGGTGAGATAGCGACGTATTGGCTTTGACCGGTTGCCGTCAATCCTTCCAGCTTCAACGACGTCGCGGTGGATTCAGTCTTACCGTCATTTGCATTGCTGAGAGTCGAGTGCCGGCTGCGGTTTGCAAGTCGCCACGAAACCAATGTGATTCCAGTCACGACCACAATGATCACGGCGAGAATAGCGATGAGCTTCGTGTTTGCACGCCGCAACGGAATCTGCGAGACGGGTAAGATGAACTCAGCCGCGACACCCATTTCATTGAGGTTCTGCACTTCGCCGTTATCGACTGAAACCGGCTCGACCGCGGCGATGAAGCGATAACCACGACGCGCAACCGTTTGAATATAAACCGGGCTGCGAGCGTTATCGCCTAACGACTTCCGGAGCTGCTGAATATTAAAGGTAAGGTTCGCCTCTTCGACAAAGGTGTCGGGCCAAAGTCGCTCCATCAATTCATCTTTCAGGACAATGCGGCCATGGTTCTCAACCAGCGCCAGGAGAGTGTCAAAAACCTTCGGCGCCAACGCCACCGGCAGTCCCTCACGCAACAGGACTCGCTGGTCAATATCAATGGTGAAGTCTTTGAATTGGAAAATATGGCCGCGATTGAGAGGCATTATGTCCCTTTGAACTTCCTTATAACTTCCTTTTGAGCTCCTCAGGACTTTTCCGGGCCGGAATTTATAGGCTTGGCCCACATTTAGGAACGGGAATTTGATAGAGAGAATTTTATCAGCAGACCTCAGCGCACACCACCTCCACCGAAAGGCTCCCATTTTCATGAAACATACGTCATCAAAATTAATAGCAACTTTTTTGCTCATCTCCTTATGTGCAATCGCGGTTATGCGTCAGAGTCCAGCTTCGGCCCAACTGAACGATCGTACGCAGAATCCCAACATTGCCGGCTTCGGAATCGCTAAATCACTAACAGAACAGATCGGTAACGGAACTGGAGACTGGAGCACACCCGATTCTTCGTCGTTTATCATTGCTCGGGATCCGTTTAGGGCAATTCGCCGGGGCCGGCAACTATTCCAGCGAAAGTTCCTGCGTAGTCAGGGACAAGGCCCGATGGCAGGCGACGGCATCGGCGATATCAATAGCAATTTGGCACTCGGGGCCGGTGTCAGCGACAGCTGCGCGGCTTGCCATGGCCGGCCGCGGGGCTCGGCAGGCGCCGGCGGCGACGTGGTGACGAGACCCGACAGTCGCGATGCGCCACACCTGTTTGGCATCGGTCTGAAGGAAATGTTGGCTGACGAGATTACGGAAGATCTGCGTTTGATCCGGTCGCAGGTGATCAACGAATGGCAACTCACGCATCGCGCTACCAGCAAGGTGCTCGTAAGCAAAGGTATCGATTACGGCACAATCATGATTCGCGACGATGGTCAGATCGACACGTCGCAGGTGCGCGGTGTTAATCCCGACCTGCGAGTCCGTCCATTTTTCGCTCATGGCGCCAAGATCTCGATTCGCGAATCTGCGATTGGCGCGTTCAATGAGGAAATGGGTTTGCAGTCAGTCGATTCAGACCTGATGCGAGCACGCAATGGCGCCCGCATCACCACGCGTTCCGGTATGCAACTGGACGGCTCAAGTGATCAGATCGAGACGCCTCCAACTGATGTCGCCTCCAGCGATCCGGATCAAGACGGAATCACGAATGAGATTCCCGTCAGCCTGGTCGACTTCATGGAGTTTTACCTGCTCAACTACTTCAAGCCGGCTCTCTATCAGCAAACCCCTCAGACGGAACAAGGGCGACGAATGTTTGTAAAAACGGGCTGTGCCGCCTGCCATATTTCCGATCTCCAAATCAATCGAGACCGGCGCGTCGCCGACGTTGAAACCGTGTTCGATCAGGAACGCGGTGTTTTCAATAACCTCTTCGCGACCGCGAGTCCGTTGTTCGATACTGTGGATGATCATTCCGGATTCCCAACACTGAAACAACCCCGGCTGCAACCATTCCTGGTCCGAAACATCTTCACTGATCTCAAGCGCCACAATCTTGGACCAAACTTTAACGAACGACACTTCGACGGCACGATGAAGACAGAGTTTTTGACGATGCCACTTTGGGGCGTCGGTTCAACCGGACCATACGGCCACGATGGACGCTCCATTAATTTGAGGGAAGTCATTTTGCGTCATGGTGGCGAGGCTCAGGCAGCTCGAAACGCTTTTGCAGGACTCTCAAACGAGCAACAAGAACGCGTTATCGCGTTTCTTAACTCGCTGGTCATCTTTCCTCCGGACGACACTGCCTCCAACCTCGACCCCGGCAATCGCAATGCATTCAACTTTCCGCAGTTCGGACACGGGAGCATCAAACTGAGCGCGCTATTCAACAATCCAAACGATCCTGAATAGGTGGAGAAATCAAGCTTCACTCCTGGCTTGAGGGGTGAAGCTCTGCGATCGGCAGGCTCACTGGCGTGCGGGTTTGCGGAGTGGTCCGTTGTGCTCGTTGCAAAACACTGTCGCTGGTGAGAGCGCGCATAAACTCGACCAGATCGCTCAACTCTTCCTCGCTCAGGTTCAAGGGGCGGATCTTCCTGTCCAGATACCTATTCTTCTTACCGCCTTCGTTGTAGAACCTCATTACATCGAGCAACGTCTTTTGCGAGGCGTTATGCATGTATGGCGCGGTGAGTTCGATGTCGCGTAACGTTGGCGTCTTGAACGCACCTGTGTCCTGCTTTTGTCTGGTAATCAAAAAGCGGCCAAGCTCCGTAAATTTTTCAGTATGCGCCAGTTCACCGGCGCGCTTGCCGGCAAGCTCGTCCGGCTTCGAACGAAGGCTGTTCAAGAGTTGGTCGAGATTAAGATTGTCTGCCGTGATGCCGGTGTTATGGAATTCATTATCCGCGAAAAAAGGAGACTCGCGGGTGAAGGTATGACAGGCAATACAATTAGCTTTGCCGCGAAACAGTTGCCAGCCGCGCTTTTGACCTTCCGTGATCGCTCGCACGTCACCCGCCATAAACCGGTCGAAAGGAGAACCGGCTGACAGTAGCGTACGCTCATACGAAGCGATGGCCCGAGCCACATCTGCAAACGTGATCGCTTCGCTTCCAAACGCCGCTGCAAAGCTCCGGCGATATTCCGGAATCGCTTTCAGCCGTGTCACCACTGCTTCACGATCAGGCATCCCCATCTCGAGCGGATTCAATAAAGGCTGCATCGCTTGTTCTTCCAAAGAGCGAGCGCGTCCGTCCCAGAACTGGCTTTGATTGAACATCGCATTAAGCGTGGTCGGAACGTTGCGCGTACCAATCTTTCCACCAACGCCCACCGCCACGCTATTGCGATCAGCAAACGCCGTCGCCGGGTCGTGGCACGTGGCACAACTAACGGTGCCATCAACTGAAAGCCGCTTGTCGAAGTAGAGGGCTTGACCGAGTGCAACCTTTTCCGCTGTCAACGGATTTTGACGAGGAATCAACCTGCGCCACTTCCAGCGCGGGATACCCGTGGGAATTTGTGGACGAACGGGTTTGGATTGTAACGAAGCGCTAACAGTGGTCGCACTCGCAATCAGGAACCAAAGCGTGAACGTACGCAAGCTGAAGATCCGTTTAAGCAAGGGCGTGATCCCTCATCCGTTTCCTGACAATCTTTTCGATTTCAGGAAAGATAGAGAAGTCTCCCTGTAGTACATCGGCTGCGTGTTCCCGCAGCGCTCGTGCGTAAGTGCGCAGAATTTCTTTGACAGCTTTGAGCGTCAGCGCTTTTCCAAAACGGCCCTGATCAATGGCGTATTTGCCGGTTTGGAGCTGCAGCAGATCTTCGAGATCAAAGGCGACAATCTCATCCTCAGGTCCCTTTGGTTTCGGCTTGTCACGCCGGCCGAGCAGCACATAGATGTACTGCTCTCGCCAGTCGAAACCGATTTCAACTTTCGTCGTCTTGTTTTCGTAGCGAAGACGATAAACTCCGGCGTCCGTTTTATTCGCCTTCTGCTTGCAGTCAAACTCAGCGACTAGAAACTGAAATTCTTTCTCGCCGATCTTCAGAAACTCATCAAGGACGTTACCCACTGCTGCTCCTAACACCACCGATTATGGAGTCGAACCTGGCCAGAACGTCGGAGTAGTCGGGTAATTCGCGTTACCAATATTTCTCTTCTCCATCTCGTAGAATGGACTGCGGGTGGCCCGGCTGGGATCGACGCCGATGTCGATAATCTCGCAGCCTTGCTTCATCTTCTTCCGGATCCACTTTTCGTTTCTGGCCATGGCCTTGGCTTCGTCCCAGGGAATGATTTTCCACGGTCGATAAGCGGCGGCGTCCAAAGCCCTGGATGCGGCCTTAACCCGCGTCATGTTTTCCCCAATGACGATGGCCCTTCGCCCGGCCTTACCGGCCGTTGCGGCCATGCCGGCTATCGGCACCATCGCGGCCATCGACAAGCCCGCGCCGACATAGTCGCCGCGAGCAGCACTGACGCCTGCGTTTATTAAATCAAACGGTTCGCCGGCGCCGGGAATCAATCCCAGCAGGTCGAGTCCAAGTTGCAGCGCGTCGAGTAAGCCGTTCTTATCAAGTCCTAAAGGATCTGTAAAGTTGAGCGGATCGTTTTCGACATAAGCAAAGAAGTTGATACCGGCGCCAAACCCGGCCGGATCTTCACTCAGGAAGCGTTGCAAAGTGGGGCTGTAATAACGAGCACGATTGAAATACAAACCGGTGCCGTCGTTTTCCCTTCCCGCGTACTGCGAACTGTTGCTGCTGCCCGTACCACTCGCAGTTGTCTTACCGAATGGCTCATACGTGTACTGCGTTTGAGTTGCGCCATTCGGGTCAAGCAATGCGAGCGTCGATCCGAGACCGTCGGGCAGGAACGTGCGCGTGCCGTTGGCGTCAGTCCTTGTGAAGGTCGCGTCCAAACCGCCAGTAAGCAGGTTCGCCACCGGTGTGCCACCGGAGATCTCCTGCACCGCAGTGGCGCCGTCGTAGAGATACTCGGTGATGGAGCCGTTTACAGTCTTCCTGATGCGACGTCCAACCCCGTCATAAAGGAAGCTGGCCGAGAGGCCGGGACCGCTCATGGAAGTCAACTGATTGCGAGCATCCCAGGTGTACGTGTTGGTCCCATCACTAGTCAGATTTCCGCTGTTATCGTATGTAAGCGTGGACGAACCCCGCTGTGTCATTTGGTTGGCGGCGTTGTAGGTGTGAGAACTAACTGCCGCTGGAAAACCGAGGCGCGCGAAACTGCCGCCTACCTTCGTGCGCCTTCCCGAAGCGTCGTAGGTATAAGTGAGATCGCCCAGAAACGATCCGTTCTTCTTATAAGCGATCGAGGTAACCTGAGACTTCTTGTCATAGGTGTAGTCGAGCGTCACGTTGTCGGGAAGAGTGAGCGCACTAAGACGGTTGGCCGCATCGTAGCTGAAACCGACAACGCTTGATCCTTTCGTGATGCTGGTCAAACGATTGGCGGCGTCATAACTATAGTTAACGGTGGGCTGCCCGCCGACGGTCATGGTCGCGCGCCGTCCGGCAGTGTCATAGGTGTAGCTGACGTTACCTTGTGGCGTGGTCTCCGAAGTAACCCTGGCAAGGTTGTCGTAACTGAAGCTGACCGTCCCGCCTAACGTGTCGGCAATACCGGTTAAGCCGCTGGCCCCGTCGTAACTGTTTGTGACCGTGCTTTCGTAAACCGTGTTCTGGCCTTGAACAACTGCTCCAAAACCGGAGAACGCATGCCGGTTGAGATTGTCATAAGTGAAGTTTGTTACCTTCCCACGACGATCAGTTAGCTTGGTCAGATTTCCGGCCAGGTCGTACACATACGACTGCGTTTTCAGCAGCGGATCTTTCCGGGTCGCCACCCGATCCATGTTGTTGTAGGTGAAGGTGGTGACGTTGTTACGGGCATCGGTAATCGTTAGCAGATTGCCGTTGGCGTCGTAGCCAAATAAAGTCGTGCCTCCGAGTGGATCGATCGACTTGGTCGGATGATCCATTCCGTCATATTCGTAACGGAAGACGCGACCGAGCGGGTCGGTGAGAGAAAGCAGGCGCCCAACGTCGTCAGCAAATCGCGTCGTAACGAAGCCTTCCGGATCAGTAATCCTGACGAGATCGCCCGCTGAATATTCGAAGCTGCGAGTATTTTGCAGGTGATCGGAAACAGTCAGAATTTGTCCGGCCTGGTTATAAGTTAAGCTGGCCTGATGATTGAGAGCGTCAGTGACGCTGACTACATTTCCTTTTACATCGTAGCCATACGTGATCGTGTGATTTAGTGGATCAGTGGCGGTGGCAAGCTGGTTGTAAGTCGGTTCGTAGGTGAAGCTCGTCGTTACTGCCGACGAGGTACCAAACAGGTGCGTCACCTGGCTTACGTTTCCATTCGCATCGTAAGTGTAAGCAGACTTGCGTCCGAGCGGGTCAGTGATGCTGAGCACCTTATTGGTCCCCGCTTCTCGCTCGTACGTTACTGTTTGCTGCTCGGGCTTTCCGACAGCAGACGTGTCGGTTAGCGTGAACCCACTCGCATTGAACGTAACGCGACGAATAATGCCGCGCGGATCAGTGACGTCAGTCTGAACTACCTTGCCGTTGGCGCCCAGAGTGTAAGCAAACGTATAGAAACCGCCATCGGCCATCGTCTGCTTAATGACGCGGCCGTTCGTGTCGTACTGATTGGTGAGGTAAGTCTGGAGCTTCGGATCTTTGATCGTCAGCATTCGATGTGAGGTGTCGTAGGTGTACTGAGTAAGCCCGCCGTTGGGATTCGTCACCTTCTGGAGTCGATTGCTGGCGTCGTAGGTATAACCGACGGTCCGTCCAATGTTGTCCTTCGCCTGCGTGATGCGATTGCTGGCGTCATAAGTAAAGTCAACGTAACGTCCGTTTGGCGTCGCGATTTTTGTCAGGTTATGGTTGCTATCGCGCGTGAGCGTATATCTATTGCCGTAGCGATCACTCATCGCTACGAGTGCGGCGATTCTGGGTGCCTGAGCGGCTTCGGCGTCCGGAAACTCATAAAGCGTTCCGTCCTTGAGCGTCAGGTGCCATCTCCCACCAACATATTTGATTTGCGTCTTGTAGAAGATCGAGGGTGTTTCAGTGTGCTCGTAGACCGCATCGGAGAAGCTCGTACCAGGAGAGATGCGATTGTAATGAACCCGTGAACCGTCCGGCAGGATCAAGTCGGCAAACGTGTAGGGAAAGATGTCGCCGACCAGGAAGATCTCAAACGGATGCGTGGTACCGATGCCGAAGGGGCGCGAGACAGTGTCGCGCGGGCGATAAGTACGCGTGACCGAAATGGGAAGCGTATCCCGCACGACCAGATCTGTTTGATCGTAAACAAAGAGGCCAGTGCTTAGATCTACCGGATCGCCGCCTTTACACTCGTTGCACTCGGGCGGTCCTTCCGGTGGAGCGTTGTTGGGATTGGCAACCATCGCTCCGCTTAACTCGTAGAGCACTACGCCGGCATCGGGCACGATCCGCCGGCCATCCGGCGTTACGGTTCCACGCCCGTAGACGTACCAGCCCTTGTCAGTCGCATCGTAATTATAGAAATCGATTCGCGTACCCGGCGCTGCATTCATGAAGTTCGGATAAATCAGTTGCGCGCGCGGCGGGATAATCTCAGAGCCTCCGGGCTGGATCGTGAAATAGACGGGCACGTTCACGCCGGACGGTAACGGGAATGGAGGTTGGTTAGTTGGTATCGGTGTAATGCTGAGTTGACGGACAGTCTGTCCATCCATATCGCGCAGGACGGTTTGTGGTGGCAGCCGCAACTCGAGACCGGGGATATGCGGGTTTGACACCGTCACATTCCCGGTCGTTGGCGAAGCGATGTTGACTACGTTTCTGGTGTCGAGTTTAGGCATCCAGACGGTGTAGCCGAGTGCGTTGGTTTTCCCTTCGATAATGTCAACGCCGACTTTGAAGATGCCGTAGGTCTTGCTGCTGGTGCTGGCGGTGCGTCCATCAATCACCATTACCTGATGGCCGGTCGCAACTTCTTCGAGCAAAAATCGTCCGGTGTCATCGGTGCTCGCGCTCCGTGGTCCAACTTTAATAGTGACATTGGAAAGGGCGCGGCCGTTCAAGGTCAGAGCCTGACCGGCCAGGGCAGTCACGCCAGGAGCTGCCTGCAAAGTCGGCAATGATTGCAGCGGAGAATTGTTGGTCTTACTGCGCCAGTTGCCGTTGAAGTTTTGCTCGTTGGGAATCCAATCCTCGTCAGTGTGAACCTCGCCTGTCTTGCCTGCGGTAGTGAAAGTAAGCAGAGCAGGAGTAACTGAATTCACTTTGTCGCTCGCGCCCGACAGACTGAGCGTGTAGGTGGTGCCCGGCGCCAGCGAGGGCAGCGGTGTAACGAACGCGAGCCTGCCATTTTCCGCGGCCACGATTTTGGCGGCGACGCCTCCGTTTGGTCCATTAAGCGTAATCGTGCCGGGGTGCAGCGTCTGGACGTCGAGTAGCTTTGAGAAGCGCAGACCGATGAGCGTGTCTAAAGGCACATCGACGGCGTTGTTTTCCGGAATGGAGGCAGACAGATACGGCGCGTTCTGGTCCGATCCGCCGGGGCCGTTTCCAGTTGCCGTAAAGGTCAGAGAGTCGCTGTTGAAAATCTCGCTGGTAGCAATCTCATTTCCGGCCGAATCCAATCCTCCCTGAATCAACACGGTTCCGTCTGCCTGCAAAGTAGCGCTTTGCTTCTGACGGCCAACCACCAATCCGCCCGTTAATGGTTTCGTGGTCTTGCTTTTGAAATCCCACAACTCAACCTGGTTCGACGCATTTCCGCGCGCAGACTCGCCGCCGGCAATTAGTACTCGTCCGTCCGTGAGCAACGTCGCCGTGTGATAAGCCCGGCCAAAAGCCAACGGCGCCGAGCGCACTGCTGCAACGGTCTGGGTGCCAAGGTCTACGATCTCGGCGCTCTGAACTATCTTGTTGTCCTGGCCCTTACCACCAATTACCAGCACGCGGCCGTCGGGAAGCATCGTGGCGGTATGCCATGCGCGACCTTCACGAAGGCTGACGGACATTGAGATGGTCTCGCCTGTGCGCGGATCATTGATGGCAACCCTCGGTTGCGCTCCCTCAGCGTCCTGGCCACCGATGAGCAGAATGCGTCCATCGGAAAGTAAGGTGGACGTTTGACCCGCAAGATCTCGCTCCTGAGAACGGGCCGGCCTTTTCATTTTTGGAGCAGCAGTTGTCTCAACGCCAGATGGAGGCGAAGGAGGCCTGTTTCCTTCGTTCGCAGCCAGGATCAGGACCGGCTGACACACAAGAACAAAGTTCAAAATGAGGACAAAGCCGTGACTGATAAGCTTCTTCATGCTGTGCTCCAGTTTCGTTATCAAACGCACTTAAGGATTGGTTACGCTCAGGCTCAAGCTGCCCGTACTCGAACTATTCGGATCGATTGTGATCGTGTATGTGCCGGTTACGGGAAGCGTCTGAGTTGCAAGGTTAACGGTGCCGCTGCAAAAGAAAGTAGAAGTCAGAGTCGTACCGTCAGGCTTTAACAGCGCCAGCGTGATGCAGCTAACGGTGCTGTTGGTGACCCTCACCGTCGCCTGTTGGCCGGTCGTGCCGCTCATCGTAAAACTCGCTTTTTGACCCGGCACTGGAAGGTTTACGTTTACAGCCGAACCGCCCAGGGTTACCGACCCGGTGACATCAACGACATCGTAGAGATTGACTGTCGCTTGCCCAATGCCCGCGCCTGAAGGATCAACAACCACCGTATAGGTTCCGGAAACAGGTAGCGTCTGCGGCTCAACGAAAGCCCCGCTACTACAAGTGAACGTGTTGGCCAGTTGCGTTCCGTCCGGTTTGAAGATACCGAGGTTCCAGCAACTGGTGATGGTGGACCCAGAACCATTGGCGCTAACTCGCTGCCCGGCTGTTCCTGAGAAAGTGAAGCGCCCGTTCTGGCCGGGAGTTGGCAATTGGACTAATACAGATGGACCACCCGCGGTGATCGGGCCGGTCGGATCCACAACATCGTAAATACTCACCGTTGCCTGCCCGATGCCCGCCCCCGAAGGATCAACCACCACCGTATAAGTTCCGGAAACCGGTAGTGTCTGCGGCTCAACGAAAGCCCCGCTGCTACAGCTGAACGTGTTGGCGAGTTGCGTTCCGTCCGGTTTGAAGATACCGAGGTTCCAGCAACTGGTGATGGTGGACCCAGTGCCATTGGCGCTAATTCGCTGCCCGGCTGTCCCTTCAAAAGTGAAGCGCCCGTTCTGGCCGGGAGTTGGCAATTGGGCCAAAACAGATGGACCACCCGCGGTGATCGCGCCGGTCGCATCCACAACATCGTAAATACTCACCGTTGCCTGTCCGATTCCCGCCCCCGAAGGATCAACGACGAGCGTATAGGTTCCGGAAACAGGTAGCGTCTGCGGCTCGACGAAGGCTCCGCTACTACAGCTGAACGTGTTGGCGAGTTGCGTTCCGTCCGGTTTGAAAATACCCAGGTTCCAGCAACTGGTGATGGTGGACCCAGTGCCATTGGCGCTAATTCGCTGCCCGGCGGTTCCTTCAAAAGTGAAGCGCCCGTTCTGGCCAGGAATTGGTAATTGGACCAGAACCGATGGACCATTCGCCGTGATCGTGCCGGTCACATCATTAGCTTCATAGAGATTGACTGTGGCCTGGCCAGTTACCGACCCGGTTGGATCGACCACCACGGTGTAGGTTCCTGCAACAGGTAAAAGCTGCGGCTCGATGAAGGCGGAGCTGGAACAACTGAACGTGTTGGCGAGTTGCGTTCCGTCCGGTTTGTAAATACCGAAGTTCCAACAGCCGTTGAAATTCGCAGCCGCCGCTAACGCACTAATTCTCTGTCCAGCCGTACCATCAAAGGACAAGCGAGCGTTTTGCCCTGGGGTGGCCAATATCACATTAACGGAAGGTCCGTTAATCGTGATCGGAGTCGTTACATCTGTGACTTCATAGAGAGTCGCGGTGGCTGCGCCGACCGCCGAGCCGGTGGGATCAATAACCAGCGTGTAAGAACCAGACTCGGGTAGTACCAGCGGTTCAATGAAATTGCTGCCGCCGCAACTGAAGTTATTTATCAGTTGAGTTCCATCGGGCTTGTAAATGCCGAGGTTCCAACAGGTGCCAAAATTCCCGGTGGCATTGGCGCTGACGCGTTGACCGGCTGACCCGGTAAAGGTCAGTCTTGCGACCTGGCCGGGCGTGGTGGTGGTGATTGGGACAGATGGACCACTAATACTGATGGAGCCTGTGATATCAACGACGTCGTAAAGATTGAAAGTGGCTTGACCGGTGGCTGAGCCAGTTGGATCGATGAGCAACACGTAATTCCCGGTAACCGGCAGTACTTGCGGCTCGATGAAAGCGCTGTTTCCACAAGCGAAGAAGTTCGTCAGTTGAGACCCATCAGGTTTATAGATGCCGAGATTCCAGCAAACACCAAAGGTTGCGCTGGCGCCAACAACGCTCACGCGCTGTCCGGCCGTGCCGGCAAACGTCAACTGCGCATTCTGGCCCGGAATGGTTGTCGTTACAGTTACCGCGGTACCGCCAGGAGTGATCGTCCCGGTCAGATCGGCAACAGCGTAGAGCTCGAGCGTCATACTGCCGGTGTTCGTGCTCGAGGGATCGATCAAGATCGTGTAGGTGCCGCTCACCGGTAAGTTTTGCGCATCGATGAATCCGCCGCTCGTGCTGACAAATGCTGAGCCAAACGTTGTGCCATCGGGATTGCGAATCGTAACCGTGCTCGAGCTGATGGTGACGCCAGTCAACTTAAGACTCACGCGTTGGCCCGCCACACCGTCAAATAGCACGATGGCAACTTTGTTAGCCGTAGCGATCGTTACGGTCTTGCTTTCACCAATCGCCATCGTGGTAAAGACTTCCACATCGGCTGCCGTGAATGGGTCAGGCGGAATGAAAAAGTAATTGCTGCTCACGCCTTTTCCGGCAGGCGTAGTATCGGAGATGCGTCCTGAGGTTGCGCCAGTCGGTACCGACGTCGTTATCGACGTGGGTGAGGCAGTGGTGACTGTTGACCGCGTGCCGTTGAATTCCACTCGATTGCCGTAAGTAGCGCTGTCGAAGTTACTGCCCGAAATAGTGACGCTCGTACCGGTGGTACCAATCGTCGGCGTGAAGCTGGTGATGATCGGAGCATCGGAGCCGACCGTGAAAGGAGTACTGCTCGTGACAGTAACCGACGCCGTGGTTACCGAGACCGGTCCGGTGGTCGCGCCAACCGGGACCGTGGTCGAAATCTGCGTTGGTGTAGCTGAAGTAACGACGGCGACAGTGCCGTTGAACTTGACGACGTTTTGACTCGGCGTCGAGCTGAAGGCGGTGCCGTAAATCGTGACCGGAGATCCGACTGGAGCCTTGTTGGGACTAAATTCGAGGATCGATAGCTGTGATGCACTCCCTCGTGAGATCGACAAAAGATTGCCGACGGCATCGTAGCTGTACGTAACCGTGTCGCCGGCCGGATCGACAACCGCTACGAGTCGTCCCAGCTCGTCGTAAATATTTGTGATTGGTCCAATGTCTACGAGGCTGAAGTTTGCCGTGGTACTTCCCGGCGCCGACACTACAACACCAGACTGCACCTGCGTCACATACCGGTTAGCCGAAGCGCGAACATCGTATGTGCCTGAGACCAGGCCGGCTATGGAATAACTACCGTTCGTGCTCGTGGCTGAGCCTTTAACGATGCCCGACTGTAGCGCTTCGATCAATGCGCCAGGGATGGCGGCCCCGTCGCTGGAGCGAGTTACAGTTCCATTGATCGTTCCCGTATCGCCAACGCTGAAAGTAACTCCATTGCTGGCAATGCCTCCGACCGTAACGACCACTGGACCGGTGGCAGCGCCCGCCGGCACCGGAGCGACAATACTGGTACTGGTCCAGTTGGTCGGTGACGCGGTTACACCATTGAATGTAACAGTGCTGGTTCCCTGCGTCGCTCCAAAGGTCGAGCCGTTGATAGTTACGCTGGTTCCAATTGGTCCGGCGGCAGGTGAAAGACTACTGATTGACGGGGTGGGGAGTGGGAGAGGAACCACGACCGTAGAATCGAAGTTGCCGTTCAGCGTTCCCTCGACGTCCAACTCGGCATTCGTATTGGTTGTCGGCGCTACAGTCAGGTTTACTCCAACCCACACATAAAACTTGTCGGAGGCAGTCATCACGATGTTGGCACTCGTGGTAGTGCTAAAGGTGTATTTCGTAAGCGTATTACTCAGAGCGGTAGCGCCCGTGGCGGTGCCGAGAAGTGTTCCGGCGGCGCTGTTGAGGTGTAACTTCGCGCGCGGGAACATTGTGCCCCCCGTGGTTGTCTTTCTCAGCCAAAGCGCAAACGTGATGGTCGAACCTGCGGGTATTGTTCCTGAAGCATTCGGATCGCCCGATTGCGTATCGAATGCCTTGATGAGGTACTCACCGGCAGCTACGTTTTTCAAGTTGGCGGATGTTATTGCCAGACTCGTACCGTCTGGCCCAGCCGTCTTCAACTGAAATAAGCCGGAGGTCGCGGACGACTCTTTGTGTAAGTGATAAGTGGCGGACTGCCCCTGTACCAGGACGGAGAGACAGAGGACGAACAGGAAAGATAAACCTGCACGTACAAGTAGGCCGGCAGGCCTTGCGACCAAAGGGGCAGCATACGCCATTGGGATGGCTCCTTATCTAGGTTTGAGCCAACGCTGCACCTTGCGCTAAGATACGGACCAGAGCTCAACTCTCTTAGGCGCACAGATGCCACGTAGGGATGTTGAGAAGGCCCTGCCGTCTCGCCTGACGGTGGGGCTCATCTTTTCCAGATCAACAGTCCTCAGAAATCTTTACTGGAATTCACTCGAGGTCAGATCAAATGGATGAGAGTCGGGGTAACGACAGAGCCGAATTGATCCAACCGCCGCTTCGAGTTCGTGTTAAGTGTTTTGTGAGAGAGGTCTGGTGAGACACTCTCTTTCAAAAAATGATTCCGGCTACAAGGATGCCCACGTTCCACCTGGTAGCTCGTTATGTTTGTTCAGGAAGACTAACGCGTAGTGAGTCATCCGATAAGACTAGTGAGCGCGCTCACTCTAATAGCGAGAACTTGATGTTGTCAAGACAAACTTTTTGCTGCGTGCGCAAGCAAGTTTGTGTAAAACCTTCGGGGTTCCATTCCAAGTTAAAGTGACGGAAGGAGTAAGTGATCCGGTCAACTATTTCGACCTCAAAATCAATCGACTCGATCCTTGAATACCTTCTCTTCACGGCGGCGACAGGGTTCGATTCCGTACGGAACGTCAACGCTGTCGATCACTTAGACCAGTCCGCGATTAGACTCTGTTGTCATTCGGGAAAAGAGGTTAACATTCGAAGCGAAGGTTCTAACCCAGGAAAGCTCGTAATGAAAATTCAGATCTGCTGATTGACGTTCACTTCCAATGCTCACCTTGTATAGATATTCACTCTGCGTGGTGCTGACAAGTTGCCTGCTTGCCTATGGCTGTGGCTCCGCTAAAGAACTTGGTAAGACACTGGCCGACCTGGCAACGGTTCGCGCTGAACTCATCAAGAAGTTTGGTGAGGAAGATGTCAATTTACGCGTCAACACCTTCCAAAACCAGACGAGTATTCTTGTTACGTTTATCAACTCACCTTTGAACCAAAAGACGACGGAAGAACGTGCAAAGCGCGCGCAGGAAACCGCAGAAATTGTCAAGCAGCATTATCCTGCTATTAAGAACATCAACTTGATCTGGGTAGGATTTATGCGGGTCACAACTAGTCTGGTGATATTCCACCACTCTGAGATGCTCGACACGCATGGCTTTGACAATGAAGCGCGAACCCTGCGTGATCCCGGTATTCCCTTGGATCCAAGTCAACCCTCAGTTCGTTACTTGCCAGGTCAAAACAAAACAGATATCTCGAGCAATGGCATCCAGCTCGAAGGAACCGCGGAAAACGGCGTGACTGTTGTTCCACACTTCTCAGTCGCGGGAGACGTCAACAGGATTACGCCAAAGCCCCCTGACGAAGTAGGGCTGGATTTTGCCGTGTTTTCTGAGAAGCCGAAGTTTCCGAATGTAACGAAAATCGTTTTTCTCTCAGATAACAAGGTTGTCTATGTAACCAACGGTCAGTTCTCGACCTCGAAAATAGCGGGTGACATGTACAGTGAGTTTTTGTATCTCAAGGTACCGACTCCGATGTTTCTTAAGATTACGTCGGGCAGCACAGTCAAGATTAGACTCAACGAACATGAGTACACGCTAACGGAGAGTCAGGCCCTGCAAATCCAGCGAATGTCTGATTACCTCAGGTGATTAACAGTATCTACCTTCGCTTCATTTGTGCTCGTTGACTCGCCACGCGCGCGAGTTTTTTCCATCTCTTCTTTTCAGCGATCGCAGATTGTATATCCTGCTTGCGGGCGAGATACGTCAGTTCCTTCTGTAGCTTTTCATAGCTCTGATACCTTGCTGTATCAATCGCCCCGTCAGCCAAAGCCTCACGGATCGCACACCGCGGCTCATCCTGATGCCGGCAATCGCTGAAGTAACAGCGGCCGGCAATCGTTTCGATGTCGGCAAACGCGATGTGCAAACCGCCCTCGCCATTCCAAAGCTGCAACTCCCGCATGCCGGGAGTGTCGAGCACAAGTCCTCCCTGTGGCAAAACGATCAACTCTCGGTGCGTCGTCGTGTGGCGGCCTCGTCCATCGTGCTCCCGAGTTTCTTGTACTCTAAGATATTCACGGCCGAGCAAGTGGTTTATGAGAGTGGATTTTCCAACGCCGGATGAACCCAGGAATGCCACAGTCTGTCCGTGTTTGAGATATCGGGCTAACTCATCCAGTCCCTCTCGCCTTACGACGCTAACAGCGTGAATCGGCACGTCACCCGCCACTGCGCTTATTTCCTGTATTCGTGCTTCAGTCTCATCACACAGATCCGACTTGCTCAGAATGATGATCGGAAGCGCACCACTCTCCCAAGCGACGATCAGATACCGTTCGACACGTCGTGGGTTGAAGTCTTCATTCAGCGACGTGATCAGGAAAACCGTGTCGATGTTGGCCCCAACGATCTGTGGCTCGGTGCGAACGCCTGCCATCTTGCGCGTGAACTTGCTTTTCCGTGGCAAGACAGCATGGATCGTTACTTTGCCACTTTCCGGGAACGGCCGGATTGCCACCCAGTCTCCAGCTACTGGCAGATCTCCTCGGTCCAAAGCCTCGTGCCGCATCCTTCCCGCGATCTCGCCGAGCACTTTTCCCGATTCACTGTAGACATAATAGAAGTGTTTGCACTCGCTCGCGACGCGACCGGCAACGTAGCCGTTCGCCGCGTAAGGTTGAAAATGCCCTTCAAAGAATTGATCCCAGCCCAGGGTTTTCAGGTCATTGATATTCATTGTCGGTTTCTCCGAAAAAAGACATGCCGGCTCGAGACCTTGATCTGGCTCGTGCTTATCGCAGGTCGAAGGACCACGGAAGATGTGTTTGGATATAAGCGGCTGGAATGGATGAGTTACTGCGCGCTCATACACACACCACCACGCATCCGTAAATACTTCTCAGGTACAGATGCAAATGATGAGCACGGTTTACACGCCGCGCGCAACTCACCTTTTTAGAGGACAATCATAGGCAACCAAGCCGTGAGTCTAGCAAGTATTCACTATGGGAGCTAGCGGATTGGCTGTGGTGAAACTGGTGTCTGGACCTCAAAGAGTCAAATCGCAATTGAAGCGAATTTTCGGTAGTGCATCAGTTTGAAATTTGGATGAATACGCCGAAGGCGTTCGCAAATTGCAGCCCAGGGTTGGAGCGCAGCGACAACCCTGGGATCAGAACATTAAATAGTTATTGAACCCTGAAAGGGTTCGCCAACCGCCCAACCCTTTCAGGGTTTGACCGCGATTTGAAATTATGTCCCAGGGTTCTCGCGATGCTCCAACCCTGGGCTGAAATTAGCGAACGCCTTCGGCGTATTCATCCAAATTTCAAACTGATGCACTATCGAATTTTCTTGTCTCTGGTTTTTCTGAGAGGTAAACTGCGCCCGTTTCATTCCACATCCTGGACCTTAACTCATCACACGGAGGTAACATCCGATGGCAAAAGTCGAACTGCAAATTCCCAAAGACCTCGGCCTCACTCGCAAGCAGATGAGCGATCTGACCAAGAGTTTCAAAAAACAGCTCGTCGACACGTTGAAGGCAAACCAAACGGCCGCAAAAGCAAAATCCAAGCGGATCGTAGTTGATGTTGTCGCCAAGCCGAAGAACCAGATTGTGTGAAGCTGAGCTTTGCACTGAAGCTGGAGCGAACTGTTCGGATCTCAACGGTGGCGTTTGTTTTATGAAAGAGCCCAACTCTAACGCAGCCAACGGGCACGGGAATGGACCGTCTGGTCCACCGTCAATCTGTTTCATCACTGCGTTGACCGTCGCCGATTTCATCGATCCGGATCTAATTATCGATTCCCATGCAAACACCGGCGCCCAGCTCGGTGTGCTGACTTTGGCGGCCCTGCTGCGTCAACGAGGCTACCACCCTCAGATCATCAATCTCGACGATCTTTTCTTTGATTTCGTCAGTCAGGACAAAACCCGGCCGTCAATGCAACGCAAAGGATCGCGCGGTTCGATCGGCGTGCCGGGAGACTGCGAAGCGGGCCAGAAAATCTCCGAAGTGTTTTTCGCGTTCGTTGCCAGAAATCTTCCCATTGATGCTTTTGACATCTTCGGGTTGAGTTCGATTTGCAGCTCATACCCACTCACCCTGCGCCTCGCTGAGGAAATCCGCCGGAAAAAACCTCGCGCAAAGATTATTCTCGGCGGGCCACAGGCTTCAGTCGTTGACGTGGCGACGTTGCGCGCGTATCCGAGCATTGATGTCATCGTTCGCGGTGAAGCAGACGACACCTTCCCCGTATTGTTGCCACTGCTGGAAAGCGACGATCCGCGTTGGCAGAGGATGCAGGGAATAACTTTCCGGCGCGACGATGAGATCGTTCGCAACCCTAACGCTCCGGTTGTCGAGCCTCTCGATCTGTTGCCGCTGCCGGCCTTCGATCTCGATCTGAGGATCAAAGAACGTGGTGGGATTCACCTCGAGATTGGCAGAGGGTGTCCGTTTGCCTGCACGTTCTGTTCGACCAATGACTTCTTCAGACGAAACTTTCGTTTGAAGTCACCGGCGCACATGGTCGCTGACATCACCTCGATCCAAGCGAAGTACGGACTCAACTATTTCAGTCTGGTCCACGACATGTACACCATCGACCGCAAAAAGGTGATGGCATTCTGTGAGGAGATAATCGCGAGCGGTGCGAAGTTCACCTGGGGTTGTAGCGCGCGCACGGATTGCATCGACGACGAATTAATAGAGCTGATGGCCACGGCGGGCTGCACTGGAATATTTTTTGGGATTGAAACGGGTTCGCAGCGGCTGCAACACGTAATTAACAAAAAGTTGGACCTGGCTGAGGCGTGGCGGCGGATCGAGTGCGCCGATCGCAACGGTATCAAGACGACCGTTGCCTTGATCGCAGGCTTTCCGGAAGAGACGAGTGATGACCTGCGTGACACTATGCATTTTTTCATCGACGCGCTGCGTTTTGATCACGCCGAACCGCAATGTTCACTGTTAGCGCCGCTGGCCGCCACTCCGGTCTACGACCAACACAAACATCACTTGATCTTCGATCAGATCTTCTCTGACATATCCAATCAGAGCTGGCAGCAGGATCCGGTTGAGATCGAAATGATCAAGGCCCATCCGGACATCTTTCCGAATTTTTATGCGATTCCAACGGATTTACTCGATCGCCGTTATGTCAAGGAGGTGATCGATTTCGTGACCCATTTGGCCACGTGGTTTCGCTGGTTGCCGGTCGCCATCCTTCAGGACAGTGGCGACCTGCTGAAAGTTTTCGCACGCTGGCAACAATGGCGAGTAGAAAGAAGCCCGTGCGACTCCGACGAAATTCTAACCTGGACTCCTTACTATTCTCATCGCCGCTTCCACAATGAGTTCATTGAGTTTGTGCAGACCTGCTATGTGCCGGAAATGGCAAACGCTCCGGCGGCAATTGCGGCCGTGGCTCGGACTGAGTCTGCGCCGGCAAAGAATGATCGTAAGCGACTCGTCAATGAGACAAACTGCCTCGAGGGCAGCACTGTTCCCTATCAGACTGAGATGCTGTTTGTTACTGACGTCGCGGTTGACTACAAAGAGTTGGTCCAGAGCTTGAGGCGCAAAACGGATCTCAATCACGTTTCTGCCTGCGAAGCCACGGTTGTCTTTAGCAATGCGGACGAGGAGTTGAATGTGTGGCAGTTGCCGGCGCTCGCGGGAACGCTTTTACGTTTGTGTGACGGCAGCCGCACAGTAACTGAAATCGCTCACGAGCTTTCGCTGGAGACTACCGCACTCAATGGAATCCCAAGTGAAAAGGCCTGCATTTTCGGCCTGATGCAATTGCATGAGGATGGCTTCATTGGTCTTTCTTCGTCGCCGTTGACCTGGCTCGAAGAGCATGAGGTAAGCACCGGACCACCGCAATTTTCGTTACCACCAAAAGCATCCAACACTCAACAACCGTGGCCCGTATTTAGCGCCGGTGAAAAATCAATCGAGCACTGATCTGATTCCTTCAGTCGCGCAGCCTCAAACGATACAGAACATAATCACCCACGCGTTCACCGGTATCGCGCTCATACCAGCGATCGAGATTCGTAAAGTCGAACTTATCTTCGGCGAGCAAGACAGCATAGGCGAGCGGGCGTTTGCGGGCTTGTGCTCTCGAAAATGAACCAACGTAAGTTTGATAATCGCGAATTGCTGCTTCAATCTCGTCTTCTTTAATCGGTTCGAAATGGAGGTTCATGCCAGGCACAACCCGCTCATGACCAAATATGGCACTGCGCGCGTACTTCAGACCGACATCCCTCGACGTACCATCAAACGGCTTACGTAAAGCCGATCCATCCACCTTCGCGTAGTAGAGATGCAGGTAGAGGAATTCCTTCCGCTCTGCTGGTGAGACGTGGCCCAAATCGAGACCTCCTATATCGAGCAGGGTTCCCTGCGAAGTCCAGGTAGGCAGCCACGAATTCACCGCGATGTACGGAGAGAACACTATCGGCGACGGCTTGTTCTCCGTGCGCAGGTCTGCAAAGGTGCCGTCGACTTTTGACAATTCATTAAGCCGTAACAAAACGGGAATCATCCGATCATTATTAGCGGCCAGGGGTACGAACGTCAGCTTTGCGGGAAGACCAACTTCTATAATTCCCCACGCAATCGAGAGCGTCGCGATCCAAATCAATAAACGCCGCGGAACAGGTTTCCGGAAGCGCGCAACCGCAGTAACCACGCCGACCAGTGTTGAATAATTCAGGATGAGAGCTTCATAGTGGAATGGCTGCATGGTCCATCCCGTTATGATTTGCTGGTTGAAAACCGCAAATGGAAGTAGCGCGAGCGAGGCAGTGAAAATGAGGCGCGAATCGCTGAGCTCGACCTTACTGCGTCGCACCGCCACTCCGATAGCGATTAAAATGAGCGCTCCGAGTATCTCAGGAATACGCAACAAGTCAGGTCGGTGAGTTGAGATAAGCGATTGCTGTTCATCGAGAGTCGCGGCTCGATGTGAAACTAAGTAGAGATATGGACCAAGCGCGAGCGCCGTGATCGATCCAATAGTGATCAGCACGCTCAGTACTTTCCGCCACTCTGACCTACGAAAAAGAATCCAAAGTAAACCGATACAGAAAAGCCATGCCACGGCCGCCGTCCATAAGTAGAAATAACAAAAGACAAGCACTGCCAAAATTACGCCCGCAAGTAATGCACGTATCCTCGCGGCACGTTTGTCCTGAATAGTTAATGCTTGCCAAACCAATAGGTTCAACACAAAGAACAATGAGAATGCTACGGCGGGCTGATACCTTCTGAGGAACGGGAAACCGGGAATCAACAAACTTGATTTCAGTATTGTTCCGAGCAGCCCCTGACCTCCGGCCAGGCCGCCAAAGCAGAGCACGAATAAAGTGCCAACCGCGGATAAGCGAGCGTCGCTTGCAAATGCGTCAAGCAGCCAAAATATCGATACAGCCGCGAGTAGCCCGGCAATGCCCAGGAGAATTATGAAAGCAGTTGCGGCTGATGTACCGGTTAATCGCGCCACGCATGCGAGTGCGTACCCGGGTATGAACTGAATCGAGAAAGTTGATTCGGGCAGGCCCGCGTTTTTGTCCTGACCAGTGAACGGATCGTAACGCCGTGGCCGTCCGTTCAGCAGCGCATTCGTGTAGGCGGAATAAAGAAATTCGTCGCCGTGAAGCGTCGTGTACGCTCCGTTCCAGTCCTTACCACGCACTATCCAGAGATGGATTTGCGGCAGCAGCGAGAGCAACACCATCACGCTTGCCACCAACGCACACCATTTCCATTTTGCGCTGTCAGAGCTTGAAGTGTTCACGCAATAGTCCTTGGGTAACCGTCTCTCGATTAACGCACGGGTTAAGACTTCATGTTACGTATCACTCTGGGTTCTCTCCCGGAACATTTCCCTCGCGATCGTTTGCTGTATATCGTCTTGGGCCATGATTTGGGAGAGCTCAACGATCCGGTTAAGGATGGTACGAAAGAATTCTATCTGTTTGGTTATCTGTCGCTCTTGCTTATCTAAGCGTGCTATCAAGTTTCCACACGCTTCATCGGAATCGAAATCGATTTCAATCAATCCTGTGTGCACAAACCAGTTCCGCTGGGTGCATATTTGGTCCAACTCTTTCGCGTGTTTATCCAGGACATCTTGAGGGATGGGTAGCTTAATCCAGAAGGAGACGAAGACATCAAGATCGCTCGTTTGGTCCGGGGTTCGTGGTTCTTCACCCTGAGCGGTTTCAAGCCACTGATGAATTACTTTGCCTAGTGTTGACCGCCGAGTGCTTCGGCTACGCCGCTTGCTTTCCGTCGCTATCTCGGGGAGCCTGCATGCGATCGGACGCAATGCTGCCAACCCCTTGAGAATCTTTTCGAGACGCTGGAGAGATACGAGATTACGTCCGATTGCCCTAAAGGCACGGTCCTTTGGGGTTACATCCGACACAGGACTGTCCATGACAACTAACTCCTAATTATCTTTCATTTTCTTGAAGCGGCGAGTGTTTTTGTCAGCTGCCGAATTTCGGGCAGAAAGATTGCAGCATCTGTTTGCAATATGTAAAGAGTGCGATCGAACACAAACCCTTCTCTCAACACTCGGGTGTACTCGTCTTCGACAGGCCCGTCGGGAAACGCATCATGAAGTTGGTCTAACCGTTGATGTGCATCATTGTTGGAGTCATAAGTCTCTTCAGACAGGGAGAACCGGCAATAATATTTGTCATTCTCGTTGGGTAAGGGCTGCTCAGCCTTGAACGCAACGATCACCCTGCTACGCATTCGAAACTTGGAACTCTCCCAATCGGTTGGAGGAAGAGCAAAACTTTTCTGTGCACGATACCCACGCGATTGTATTTCTTTCGCAACCGAACTCAATGGCATTTCAGCCTGTGTCTGTGTGCGCGCGCCACAGCCCAAAACCGCCATCACGCCAAGTACCAGGCCCATACATTGGGAGATTCGTTTGAATCGCATAAGTCAGTCTACAGATGTGGCTGCTGAGTCCGCCATGCTACATTCACACGGATGTACGCTATCGTTCGACGTGCGTATAATCTCTGTCTGACACCATTGGATATGACTCACATTCCCGTTCTAACAATACGTCGCGGCACACTTGGGGACGCCGGTCTGCTATCCGAATTGGGCGCGCGTACCTTTTCCGAAACGTTCGCCGCTGATAACACTCCGGAAGACTTAGCCGCATATATCATCACATCCTTCAACGTCGCGCAGCAGACGGCTGAGTTGGAGGATCCCGTTTCCACCTTTCTGATCGCCGAAGTTGACGGACGTGCGACAGGTTACGCCATGCTGCATGACGGTGAACTTGAGAAAGGCGTCGAAGGCGCTAACCCAGTCGAATTGGTGCGTCTGTATGTCTCGCGTGACTGGCTTGGACGTGGTATTGGAGAACAATTGATGCGTGCGTGTCTGGACGAAGCTAGGCAGGCCGGACACCAAACTATATGGCTTGGCGTGTGGGAGCGGAATGGGCGGGCCCAGGCCTTTTACCGCAAATGGAACTTTCGCACGGTCGGCGAGCACATGTTTCAGTTAGGATCAGACCTACAAAGAGATCTCGTGATGGAGCGCACGCTATAGCCGATATTGAACTACACACTGCTGGTCCATGCCTAACAACTTGTTCCAGGGACGACCTATCGTTCACCGCGAAGCAGCGGCAAACGCTTGTACGACTCAATCATCAACTTGAGAAAGCTCTCTTCCGAAAGGCGGTCGTCGTTGCGTAACTGCATTGCTCCGATCACACCGATTGCCAGCAGCGCGCCAATAATGACAACGCCAGTCATCACTCCGGCAGTGATCGAAACCCACTTGCTAATCGCTATCGCCGCTCCGACGATTGCGCCAAGTACAACGACAAAGGCGACCGTAAAGGAGGCGATCGAACCAGCTGGATTATTAGGCCGATGCAAAACGGGTGGTGGCGACTGCGGGCTTAAGTCTTCAGGCATATGAGGAAAAAATCTCCCTTCTTTCCGATCTTCCTGGAGGCGGCGTTCCAAACGGAGTTTCGAATCTTCTACGCCATCGAGCAATTCCCGAACAGAAAATTCCTTTCGCAACTGAGGTATAACGATGTCTGGTTTGTTCATGTCTTCGTGGACAATTAAGTCATCGTATGAAACCAGCACTTCCGCATGACCAGGCACCGGGATCATTTGTTTGATCTCGATCTTGAAGTTGCTATTGATTTCATCAAACGCCGAACGAATTACCGCCAAGAACGCACGCCGAGTTTGTTCCTTGCCGTTGATTGCGATAAAGATTTTTCGGTCCACAAGATCAGCTTTTATCTTCGCCCGGTTCTCGCCACTGTGTAGAAAAACGCCGTTCTTCCAGTAATACTGTTTCGTAATGTACTGGTTCATCCGTGTAATGAAGCGCGAGACAACGGCGTCAGGCAGCACTTCGTAGTGGTACTGAAACTTTAGTGCGGCTGTATCATCCCAGGGAATGTCCAGTTCGTTGTCGTGCAGGTGACGCGGAATCAGGTAATGACCTGGCCGGTCGGTAAACTCAAAGCACAATTGAAAATGCTTCATCACTTCGATCAAGCGAAGATGCGTGTGAGGAGGATAATGATCGGTTGCATCCGGTAAGGCCGACAGGATCTCGCCAACGTCCTTCAAATCAAACTGTCCCTGCGCTTTGACCAATTCAGATGAAGTCAACAAGGCGTAAACACCCTGAGTCACCCAGCGTGGATTCAGCACTTGCGTGTCCCCTGGAAAGCGTATAACCGTTCCCAGAACGTGAAGCATGTCTAGCAGCGAGCGGCTGAGGTCACCGTCATTCAAGTTCTCTTCGCCACAGATTTCCAGATATTTTTCGACAGGGATGTAGTCGGTATGCATCTCCTTTAGTCGTTGCTTTATCGCCAACCACTCACGGGGCCAGATATCGTGTACGTGCTTCAATGCTTCAGCTTCCCGTTCAATCGCCGCTTTTAGCATGGGAATGCCTTCGCCCGTAGCACACGATGCTTCCACAAAGTCCCGGATGTTGTACTTGTCCTGCAAAGCCTTTCGATCCAGATTGAGCGGACGCTGTCCTTTTAACTGATCAATCTGGTTGATGACGATGATAATTGGAGAATCGCCGGCGAAACTCTCTATAAGCTTCAGCCAGTATTCGATGGTGCTAAGCTGATCGCCTTTACGCGCATCGACTACTAACAGATAAAGACTGCGTGTCGTCAGAAAGAATTGGTGGGTTGAATGCTGGATTTCCTGTCCGCCGAAATCCCATATGTTCAGCTTGATCGCCTCGTCTTTCCCTTTGATTTCGCTCTGAAGTATCTGCATCTCATCGTTAATCTCAACTCCGAGCGTTGTCTGTTTGGTCGGATCAAAGGTGTTATGAATTAGCCTTTCGACAACGGAGCTCTTGCCGACCTTGCCGTCTCCAACAACCAACAGTTTCGCCTCATTCAACCGTTCTCCAGTTTCCAATCCAGCGAGCGCCGCAAAGATTGCTTTCACATCTTTGGGATTACTTAAAGTTTCTGGAGAGATGGGGAGTCGATTTTCCCGAAGGTCGAGGTGGGTCAGACTCATCAGCCGCGTGATCCCTACCGGCAGGCCTGTCAGTTGATTGTAGTGCAACTCCAAGCTGGTCAGATTCGTTAGCTGCGCGATCTCTGACGGCAAGCTCGTCAGTTGATTGAAGCTCAGATTTAAGTCGGTCAGATTCGTCAATCGTGGGAACTCTGCCGGCAGGCTCGTCAGTTGATTCCCACGCAGAAACAACGTGGTTAGATTCGTCAGCTTCGTGATCTCTGGCGGCAGGCTCCTCAGTTGATTTTCGCTCACAAACAAGGAGCTGAGATTCGTCAGCCCTGTGATTTCTTCCGACAGGCGGGGCAATCGATTGCCACTCAGACCCAAAAAGATCAGATTCGTCAGCCGCGCGATCCCTGGCGGCAGGCTCCTCAATTCATTGCCGCTCAGATCTAAGGCGGCAAGCTTCGTCAGCCGCGTAATCTCTGGCGGCAAAGTCGGCAATCGGTTGTCACTCAGACCTAAGGAGATTAGATTCGTCAGCCGCGCGATCTCTGCTGGAAGACTTGTCAGTTGATTACTGTTCAATCTTAATCTAGTCAGACTCGTCAGCTGTGTGATTTCTATCGGCAGACTCGTTAGTTGATTACCGCTTAGATCCAAGTTGGTCAGTTTCGTCAGCCGCGCGATCTCTTCTGGCAGGCTCGTCAGTTGATTATC
>Ga0070699_100000583_pt1 | contig 34487 bp, 27 predicted proteins | sample KBSK1503metaG_FD_65473 | JGI IMG/M metagenome (GOLD analysis project Ga0070699, IMG submission 65473) | Corn, switchgrass and miscanthus rhizosphere microbial communities from Kellogg Biological Station, Michigan, USA - KBS K1-50-3 metaG | ecosystem: Host-associated > Plants > Roots >...
GATGGCACGTCGATCTACATGTCGATGGCGGCGATCTTCATCGCGCAGGCGACGGATACGTCACTGACGCTCCAGCAGCAGCTCGGGATCCTGGCAGTGCTGCTGCTGACATCGAAGGGTGCCGCAGGCGTCACCGGGAGCGGCTTCATCACACTGGCTGCCACGCTCTCGTCGATTCCCGCGCTGCCGGTCGCGGGGCTCGCGCTGCTGATCGGCATCGACCGCTTCATGTCGGGCGCCCGGGCGCTCACGAATCTGGTTGGCAACGGGCTGGCAACGATCATCGTCGCGAAATGGGACGGGCAGCTCGACATGCGCCGTCTGCAGCGCGTGTTCAACGGAGAGACGGTCGCGGAAGCCGAGGAGCCGGAAGAAATGCTTCTGGTCGACCACGCCCGGTACGGAAGTTAGAAGTTCGAAGGTCGAAGTTCGACGTAAGTTGGAAGTACACGGGTCCGCTCACGCGGGCCCTTTGTACTTTGAACTTCTCGAGCGCTCATGAACACCATCGATCCAATCCTGTCGCAGCTGGACGAGGCGTACGATCGTCGCTCATGGCACGGGACGAATCTTCGCGGATCGATTCGCCGCGTCACCGCGGCTCATGCCGCGTGGAGGCCCGCTCGCGGCCGCCACAACATCCAGGAAATCGTCGTCCATTGCGCTTATTGGAAGTACGCCGTCCGGCGCAGGTTCACAGGCGAGCCACGCGCTTCCTTCCCCCTCCGCGGCTCGAACTGGTTTCCGCGTCCGCGCGTCGATGAAAAGGCGTGGCGGGACGACATCGGTCTCTTGAACGATGCCCATCGGAGGTTGCGTCTCGTCATCGCGGATCTCAGCGTCCGCCAACTGGAACGGACACCTCGTGGAAGCTCGGTCAGCAACCGCGCGCTGCTGTCGGGCATCATCGCGCACGACGTGTATCACGCCGGTCAGATTCAACTGTTGAAGAGACTGAGGACCTCTCGCGGGCCGCGCTGACGAACTTTCGAACTTACTTCTTACTGCGAACTTTGCACTTCGAACTTCCTGAGGACCGCCCTGGCCATTCGAATGTTGGCCATGTCGATCATTTTCCCATCGTGACCGACGACGCCGCGGCCGCTCGTCGCCGCGGCTTCATACGCCTCAACGACCGCCTTGGCACGCGCCACTTCGTGGGCCGTCGGACCGAAGATGCTGTGCACCGTCGCGATCTGGCCGGGGTGGATGCACTGTTTCCCGTCAAATCCCATCACGCGCGCGATCCGGCATGCGCGTTCGAGCCCGGCCGTGTCCTTGTAGCCCGCATACGGGCCATCAATGGCCCGCAGGCCGTACGCACGGGCGGCGGCGACGACAGCGTGCATGACGGCATGCCAGCGGTGCCCGGGATAGATCTGATCGTTCTCGTCCATCTCGCCGATGTTCGCCACCGGCATCTGCATCGTCGCGGAGTAGTCGCCCGGGCCGAAGATGAGCGCCTCGAGGCGCGGTGACGCCTGCGCGATTTCACGGACCCAGAGAAAGCCCTTCGCGCTTTCAATCTGCGCTTCGATGCCGATCCGCCGCGTGAAGCCGCGGCTCATTTCAATCTGCGTCAGCAGCATGCAGACAAAGACGACATCTTGAGGCAGGTGTGCCTTGGGCAGCATGACGAGATCGAGGCGGTCGCCCGCCCCTTCTACAACCTCAATCAGATCGCGGTACGCGAACGGTGTATCAAGGCCATTGATGCGGAACGCGCGCATCTTGCGGCCGAAGTCGAGTTCGCGCAGTGCTCGGACGACGTTGGCGCGGCTTGCGGGTTTCTCATCGAGGGCGACAGCATCCTCCAGATCGATGCATACGCCGTCGGCCGCGCTCGCCGCCGCCTTCGCGATCATGTCCGGCCGCGACGCCGGCACGTACAGCATGCTGCGCTCGACCCGCTCGTCCGCCGTTACCGTTGTGTCGATCATCCGTCTTCTTTCATGGCCCCGAGCCTGCTTGGGTTAACAATTCGCGGCGGGGCTCGACCCGGCCACGCAAGAGCACGGAACGAAGCTCCAGTCCCGTCGCGAATTGTTAACCCAAGTGGGCTTCGGGCTGAAGAATTGAATTTACTTCGTGTCCGTCGTGCCCTTCATGGTTTCGTCTGTTAAAACGATCTGGGCATGCCCAAGACATGCTCTCCAATAAACGACAGGATCAGATTCGTCGAGATCGGCGCGACCTGATAGAGGCGCGTCTCGCGGAACTTGCGCTCGACGTCGTATTCCGCGGCGAATCCGAAGCCGCCGAACGTCTGCAGACAGACATTTGCCGCGTCCCATGACGCGTCGGCGGCGAGCAGCTTTGCCATGTTCGCCTCCGCTCCCGCCGGCTTGCCCGCGTCGAACAGCGTCGCCGCCTCGAAGCGCATCAGGTCTGCCGCACGCACGTTTACGTACGCCCGCGCGATCGGGAACTGCACGCCCTGGTTCCTGCCAATCGGCCGATCGAACACCGTCCGCTCGTTCGCGTACGTCCGCGCCTTATCGATGAACCAATAGCCGTCGCCGATGCACTCGGCGGCAATCAGAATGCGTTCCGCGTTCATCCCATCGAGGATGTAGCGGAAGCCCATGCCTTCCTGCCCGATCAGGTTGTCCGCCGGCACCTCGAACTCCTCGAAGAACACTTCGTTGGTTTCGTGGTTGACCATGTTGCGGATCGGCCGCACGGTCATCCCCTTCTGCTCGGCGCCCCGCAGATCGACCAGGAAGATGGACATGCCCTCGGTCTTCTTCTTCACCTCCGGCAGCGGCGTCGTGCGTGCGAGCAGCAGCATCAGATCCGAATGCTGGATCCGCGAGATCCATACCTTCTGGCCGTTGACGATGTAGCGGTCGCCCTTGCGGCTAGCGAAGGTGCGCGTCTTCGTCGTATCGGTGCCCGTTGTCGGCTCGGTCACGGCGAATGACTGCAACCGGAGCTGACCCGACGCGATGCCCGGCAGATACTGGTTCTTCTGCGCCTCCGATCCGTGCCGAAGCAGCGTGCCCATGATGTACATCTGCGCGTGGCACGCACCGGAGTTGGCGCCCGACCGATTGATCTCTTCGAGGATGACCGACGCTTCCGTGATGTTCAGGCCGCCGCCGCCGTACTGTTCAGGAATCAGCGCGGCAAGCCACCCGGCGTCGGTCAGCGCCTTGACGAATGCGTCGGGATAGCCGGCCCGCTCGTCGACTTCCTGCCAATACTTGCTGTCGAACTCACCGCACAGCTCGCGGATTGCCTGGCGATATTCCTGATACTCGTGTGATCTGGGGTTGATGTCGGTCATGCTCGGGATTCGGGATTCGGGACTCGGGACTCGGGATTCGGGATTCGGGATTCGGGATCTCAGCGTTGCGGCGCGAACTGCCAGCCTTCGCGCGCCGCAGGCTCGCTTCGGCTAGGCCACGCCATAGCTTCCCATGGTTGCCGCGGAAGCGGAGGCGGGAAGCCGGCCCAGATCGGCAAACAGCGTTGCCATGTCGGCGCATCGCTCCATCGAATGCAGTGCCGCCAGTGCCGAGCGGGCCGTGTCATTGCCGAAGCGCGAACCGACGAGCGCGATGAACTTCTGTTCGAGCTCCTCGGTCGACACTGGATTCTCCGCATTTCCTCGCGGATAGTCGCTCGAACCGCGTTCGGACGTGCCGTCCCTCAGTTTCAGTGTCAGACGCACCGGCCACGCCGAAGGATATTTCACGGTGAGATCGTCCGCCACGACGACGCGAGTCCGCCGCAACAGCTCGGCCATCGCCGCATCGCGGACGCCGTCGGGGCCGAAGCGCTCCGCGTCGAATTGCTCCAAGCGAAGGCGACCCTCCGCGAGCGCGGCCGCAACGCAGTAGGCCATGCTGAACTTTGCCTGGTATGGCGTCCGCGGATTCATCTCCTTGACGATTTCATAGCCAGGTCCGTACGTCTCGATCTCCACGCCGCTCACCGCATCAAGGACTTCCCCCTGCGTCCACTTTACCCGCGAGCGGATTTCAAGCGCGCAATCCACGGCGGTGTGCGTGTGACCGCAGCATGGGTACAGCTTGTAGCCGTTCTCGCCGATCTTCCATCTCGATCCGAGTCCATCCGTCACTCGCGTTTCGTCGTACCGCGGCGCGGACCTTTGAGGTCCGCTGTGGCCCGTCGACAGCGCGGACCTTTGAGGTCCGCTGTGGCCCGTCGACGGCGCGGGCCCTTCCGACTTCGCTCTTTGAGCTTCGTCGGACGAGCCGGGCCCGCGGTGACCCGTCATCGCGCGAAAGAAGCCGCGCTCGCCTTCGAGGATGCGCGTGGCGCCGGTGAAGCCGGCGCGCGCGAGGTCGGCCGCCAGAATGCCGTTCATTGCCGCCTTGCCCGGGTGGAGATGCTTGCTCATCGCTCCGTCCGTGTTGAACTCCCACAACGCCGCCGCCTGCGTGCCCGCGCTGCCGAGCGCATGGAGCATGTCGTCGGGGGTGAGTTTCAACAGCGATCCCGCCGCGGCGGCGGCGCCAAACGTGGCCACCGTTCCGGTGGGATGGAAGAAGAAATAGTGGCTCGGGTTGACCGCCTCGCCGATCCGAAACGCGGCTTCGTACCCGATCGTCACCGCCGCGATGAAGGCGCGGCCGTCGGCGTGCTCGCGTTCGGCCACGGCCAGCGCGGCAGGGATGATGGGCGCCGCCGCATGAACGGTCGAGCCTCTGTGAATGTCGTCCAGCTCCAGAATGTGGGACGCGACGCCATTCGCGAATGCGGCTGCCGCCGCCGATGCCCGTCCGGCACCGAACATCGTCGATTCGTTCGAGGTGCCAAGGCCAGACGCCACCCGCTGCGCGATGCGTGCCGGCGTTTCGATTGAGCCGCCGAGCGCGGAGCCAAGCCAGTCGGTGATCGATCGCCGCGTGTGTTCGAGGACGTCCGCCGCGAGATCGCCGTACGTCGTCGCCGCGAGGACTTCGGCAAGCGCGCGTGTCTCTCTAGACACCCAGATACTCCAGCCACTTCACGATAATCGCGAGGTACACGGTCATATAGATCACGCCGAGCACGAGGCCGAGCATCCACAGATCGCGTCGCTTGATGTAGCCGCTTCCGTAATACACCGCGTTCTGACCGCAGGCGTACGGTGTGAGTACGCCCATCATGCCGAGCGGGTACGCGAGCAGGAGCGCCCATGCCACCGGCGACATGCCGGGAATCTTGAGCGCGATCGCCAGGAACAACGGGAACAGCGTCGCCGTGTGCGCGGTGATGCTCGCGAAGAAGTAATGCAGGAAGAAAAACGCGCCGACAATGCCGACGATCGTGCTGTACAGACTCAGGCCCGCCAACATCGGCATCAACGACTGCGCCAGCCACGCGAGAAACTTCGTCTCCGCGAGCCCTCCAGCCATCGTCACGAGCGCTGCGAACCAGACGAACGTATTCCACGCCAGCGAATGTCCGACGATCTCCTCCCAGTCAACGACGCGGAAGATCACCATGCCCAGGATGACGAACACGGCCACGATCGCAGGGTCGGCGAACGCAGCGCCGCCGATCCAGAACCCCAGCGCAGCCAGGACGAGGAGCAGCATCGTGACTTCTTTCCGCGACATCGCTCCCATCTCGTTCAGTTGCGCCGCCGCCCAGCGGGGCGCCTCAGGAGCGTCCCTGATCTGTGGCGGATAGATGGCGTAGAGCAGCGCGGGCTGGATGAGCAGCAACACGGCGCCGACCGGTATAAATCCCTTGAACCAGACCGTCCATGGGACCGTGACGCCGGTGGCGCTGTTGATCAGCGCGATCGCCATCGTGTTTGGCGCCAGCGCAGTGATGAACATGCTGCTGGTGACCATGCTCGCGGCGAGGCCGGTGTACAGCAGATATGCGCCAATCTTCCCGGCGCTTGGATCGTTCGGGTGCGATCCGTAGAGCTCGGGGATGTTACGGATCACCGGAAAGACCGTGCCGGCAGCCCGCGCCGTCGCGGATGGCGTGACCGGCGCCAGTGCGAGATCGGCAAGCGTAATCGCGTAACCCAGTCCCAGCGTGCGTCTTCCCATCACGCGAATCAACTGCAGCGCGATGCGTTTGCCCAGACCGGTCTTCGAGTATCCGCACGCGAACATGTACGCAGCGAACACGAGCCAGACCGTGGCGTTCGAGAAGCCGCTGAGCGCCCAGGCGGTCGATTGGGCACCGACGGGACGCACGAGACCGAGCACCGTCGCGATCGACACCCCCAGCAAGCCAACCGCCGCGCCGGGAATCGGCTCGGCGATGACGCCGATGATCGTGGCGAGAAAGAGCGCGAAGAACCTCCAAGCGTTGACGGTCAGACCTTCGGGGGTCGGCACCAGGAGCACTGCTCCACCAATGACGAAGGGAGCGACCGATCTGAACAGCACCGACTGCGGCGTGCGAGCGGGGACGACCGGCGCGGCGACTTCCGCGGCGACTGACGAGACGCTCACCTGGGCCTCCTTCGGAGTTGAATGCGGAAGATACTATAGGATTCGTCGTGTGGGGCGGGTCTTCATCCCTCGACACACTCGGATGACCCCGAGCAACGTCGGAGGGTCACGGTCTGCGGATCGATCTCACCGGAGGCTCAACGTGCAACGCTTGACATCCGTCTTCCTGTTCATCGGCATCATCGGACATGTGGCGACCGCGAGCGCACAGACCCCGATCGCGCACCGCTTCATCCAGGTCGCCCCTGGCGTCTACGCGGCGCTCGGGAACGGCACGATCGAAACGCGTGACACCTCGGGTGTGATCGTCAACAACGACGATGTGTTCCTCGTCGACACCAACATCACACCGGAAGCGACGCGGCGCCTCGTGAACGACATCAAGACGCTCACCGACAAGCCGATCCGGTACGTGGTCAACACCCATTGGCACTACGACCATGTCGACGGCAACCAGGTTTTCGGACCGGACGTCGCGATCATCGGTCACGCGAACGAGCGGACCGCGATCCTGGCCGGGGTGTTGAAGAATCGGCTCGCGCTGGAGTTCGAGAATCTGCCCGGACAGCTCGACAACATCCGGAAGCAGATCGCGTCCGAACAGGATCCCGCCCGCAAAGTGCAGCTCGAAGATCGGCTCAAAACCCAGGAAGCCTACCAGCAGCAGCTGATGGAGACGGTGCCGACGCCGCCGAACGTGACCTTCGACGATCACATGACGATCTTCCGCGGCGATCGCGAGATTCGCCTGATTCACCCCGGCCGCGGACACAGCGACACCGACATCCTTGTGTACCTGCCGAAGGAGAAGGTAATCATGACGGGCGACTTCTTCGAAGGCCCGGTCACGGGGGCGCTCAACTTCGGCTTTCACGACGAATGGGCCAACAACCTCGAGAAGCTGAAGACGCTCGACTACGAAACGACGATCGCCGGCCACGGCGAGCCGTTCAAGGGGAAGGAGCGCATCGACGACTTCCAGGCGTTCCTGCGCGACTTGTGGAGCCAGACGAAGGCGCTGCACGATCGGAAGGTGCCGGTGGCAGACGCGGCCAAACGCATCGATATGACCGCACACACGCCGCATTACCAGAACATCAACGGACCGGGATTTCAGGAAGCGACGATTGCACGCATCTACCAGCTCCTGGATCAACGGACGGGAAGCAACTGAGTAAAACCCAAAACCCAAAACCCAAAACCCAAATCAAAAATGATCTCGACGTTTCACAGCGTTGGGATTTGGGATTTGGGGTTTGGGGTTTGGGGTTTGTCCTGATCATCGCCGGCTTCGCCGTTTACTGGAACACCCTGCCGGCCCCGTTCACGTTCGATGACGAGCACGCGATCGTCATCAACGAGCAGATTCGGCAGCTCTCCACGTCGCTCTCCACAACCGCGCAGGGCTCGCCGCTGGCCGGACGCCCCCTCGTCAGCGTCTCCTTCGCGATCAACTACGCGCTCGGCGGCCTGAACGTCCGCGGCTATCGCCTGGTAAACATCGCAATCCATGTCGTTTGTGCCTTGCTCCTTTTTGCGGTTATCCGACAAGCGGGGCGAGCCTTTCAGGCTCGCCTGGCGGACCCGAAGGGTCCGCCCCGCACGGAGCTGGCGTTTGCGGCGGCGTTGATCTGGATGGTCCATCCGCTCGTGACTGAAGCGGTGAACTACGTCTCCCAGCGGACGGAGCTGATGATGGCTGCGTTCTTCCTGCTCACGCTCTATACCGCGCAACGGGCCGGCGAGTCCGTCAGGAGCGGCGCGGGCGGGTCCAACCAGCCTCCGCGCGTTGCGCTACGGCGGTCCGCCGAAGCCCAAGCGAAGGCGGAGAGGACCCGCCCTACGGTGTCGAGCGAAGCCACGGTGTGGCTAGCGCTGTCGGTCGTCTGCTGCGCAATGGGAATGGCGTGCAAGGAAACGATGGCGGTCGCGCCGATCCTGGTGTGGCTGTACGACCGGACGTTCGTCTCCGGATCGTTCCGCGAGGCGCTGCGGCAGCGTTGGCGGTACTACGCGGGCCTGTGCGCAACGTGGCTCATCCTCGTCGCGTTGCTGTGGTCATCACCGCGGGGCGACTCCGCCGGCTTTGCCGGCGCGTCGGTCTCGCCGTGGGAATACCTCCTCAACCAGTCGGTGATGATCGTCCGCTACCTGTGGCTGGCGATCGTGCCGCGCGGACTCGTGCTCGATTACGGTGAGCCGCTGCCGCTGACGCTCTCCAAAGTCGCGCCCTACGCCGCGGCCGTGACCGCGCTGCTCGCGGCAACACTCATCGCGCTCGTGCGCCGGCCTGCCGTTGGATTCCTCGGCGCCTGGTTTTTTCTGACGCTGGCGCCCACGTCGAGCATCATCCCGATCTCGACCGAGGTTGGCGCGGAGCGGCGGATGTATCTGCCGCTGATGGCGCTTGTTATTCTTGCGCTGACTGTTGCGGCGCGGACCTTCCATCCCTCGACGAAGCTCGGGATGACCCTGAGCATGTCGAAGGGTCAGGTCCGCGAAACTGCGATCGCCGCGGACCTCAAAGGTCCGCGCCGCATGCCAGCGGATCTCGAAGGTCCGCCCCGCATGACCAGAGCTGCGACGATGTCGATCGCGGTACTGGCCGTCCTTCTATCCGTCGCCACCATTCAACGGAACGCCGAATACCTCTCGGGCCTGACGCTGTGGCAGTCGGTCCTCGATCGCTGGACGCCGCACGCGCGCGCGCATCGCAACCTGGCCGCCGAGCTGAAGCTCGCCGGCAGGCCCGATGAGGAGATCGCGCATCTCCGCGCCGCCGTCACCGACATCCCCGAGATTCGCAACCTGCTTGGGGGTGAGCTCCTGGCCCTCGGGAGGCATGCTGAAGCCGCCCGCGAACTGCAGCAATACACGCACGACCATCCCCGCGATGCAGATGCGTTGAGCAACCTGGGCATCGCGCTGGGAGCGCTGGGACGCAACGACGAAGCGACGCAGGCATTCGAGCGCGCGGTGGACGTCGATCCCAACAACGGACTGTCGCAGCGGAACCTCGCTCTGCATCTCTTCCAGCAGGACGACTTCGACGGCGCCGTCCCGCACGCGCGCGAAGCCGTGCGGCTGACGCCGAACGATCCTGCCGCGCACAACCTGCTTGGCCTCGCGCTCATCGGCCAGCAGATGATCGACGAAGCCATTCGCGAGTTCCGCGCCTCGCTCACGCTGCAGCCGGACAATAATGACGCCGCAGTGTATCTGCAGCGAACGCTGAAAGCGACCGGACGCTGACGTGACACTCGAGACGCGCTGTTGCATTGCCGGCGGCGGCCCCGCGGGGATGATGCTTGGCGTCCTGCTCGCCCGCGCCGGCGTCCCCGTTGTCGTGCTCGAGAAGCACGAGGACTTCCTGCGCGACTTCCGGGGAGATACGGTGCACCCCTCGACACTCGAAGTCATCCACGAGCTGGGAGTGCTCCAGGAGTTCCTGAAGCGTCCGCACTCGGAGCTCCGCGAGCTGCGAGGAATGATCGGCAACGAGCCGGTCACGATCGCCGACTTCTCGCACCTCCCGGTGAAGTGCCCGTTCATCGCGATGGTGCCGCAATGGGACTTTCTGAATTTCCTGGTCGATCAGGGGCGCCGCTACCCGACCTTCCAGCTCGTGATGCGCGCCGAGGTCTTCGACCTGATTGAGCGGGATGGACGGATCACCGGCGTACGCGCACAGACACCTGACGGCCCGATCGACGTCCACGCCGATCTCGTCATAGGCGCCGACGGCCGCGGCTCGATCGTCCGCAGCCTCGCGCGGCTGCCGATCGAGGACATCGGAGCTCCGATCGACGTGCTCTGGATGCGATTGTCCAAACGCGCGACCGACAAAGGCGCGTCGCTCGGCAACATCCGCAACGGCCACGTCTTCGTCATGCTCGACCGCGGCGACTACTGGCAGTGCGCGTACGTGATCCCGAAGGACGGCTATGAGGCGCTCCGCCGCATCGGACTCGAGGCTTTCCGTGCTGAAATCGTCGGGGTGGTTCCCTTTCTTGCCGACCGCGTCGCGGAAATTACGTCCTGGGACCACGTGAGGCTGCTGACGGTGAGAATCGATCGGCTGAAGCAGTGGCACCGGCCGGGGCTGCTGTGCATCGGCGACGCGGCGCATGCGATGTCGCCGGTCGGCGGCGTCGGGATCAACCTCGCCATTCAGGACGCGGTGGCCGCCGCGAACATCCTCTACAGGCCTCTGCGGCAGGGCGCGCCGTCGGCTGCATACCTCAAGGCGGTGCAACGGCGCCGCGAGCTCCCGACGCGCATCACGCAACGCATGCAGGTCGTGGTGCAGAACCGGGTGATCTTCCGCACGCTGACCGGTGGCGCGCCGACGTCGCTTCCGTGGCCCGCGCGGCTGCTCCGCGATTATCCGATCCTCCGCCGCATCCCCGCGCGTCTGGTTGGAATGGGCTTCAGACCCGAGCACGTCCGATCGCCCGAGCTGGGGCCGACCTGACCGCCGCGAGTTATTGCCATAGGTTGTTGCCATAATTGACAGGCCTCTGCGTCGGACTTACCATCCAGCCCGATTCATGTCGTCGTCACCGAAGCAACGGAGACTGGTCCTCCAGCGAGCATCATCTGGCGTCGCGTCGCGCTACCTCGTGACCGGCATGACGCTCGTTGCGACGCTGGTGAGCTCGTCGGCGACCCTCCATGGCGGTCAGACACGCACGGCCACCGACGGCGTGTACACCGACGCCCAGGCAAAACGCGGTCAGGACATCTTCACCGCACGATGCGTGGCTTGTCACGGCCGGTCGTTGGAGGGCCTTGAGGGGCCGCCGTTGACCGGCGATCCATTCATCAAGGCCTGGGGGAATCAGCCGCTGTCGGAGCTGGTGACCAAGATCCAGAGCACGATGCCTGACGACAACCCAGGGTCGCTGACCAAGGCGCAGTCAACGGACCTCGTCTCATACATGCTCCAGACGGCGAAATTCCCCTCGGGCAGGAACGAACTTGCGGCAGATGATGTCCTGTTGAGACAGGTTCGTCTCGCCCCGGCCGCTGCGGCTCCGGCCGGCGCCGCGGCACTCGCCGCTTCACATACGCCGTCGTATCCGCCGGCCGCAAACCTCGGACAGTTGATGAGGGGCATTTTTTTTCCGAGCTCGAATCTGATTTTCAACGTCCAGGGCCGTGACCCCGGCGAGCAGAAGAAGGGAACACCCTACGAGCCCTCGAACACGACAGCCTTCAACTGGGCGGACTGGGGAGCGGGGATCTATTCAGGCTGGGATCTCGTCGACTACGCCGCCGTCAGCATTGCCGATGCCGCCCCGCTCCTGTTGATTCCTCGCCGGTGTGAGAACGGAAGACCCGCACCGGTGGAACGGGCGGACTGGGTGCAGTACACGACGGAGCTTGTCGATGCCGGCAAGGCCGCTTACAAGGCGTCACAGTCCAGAAGTCAAGACGCGGTCAGCGAGGTGAGTAACCAGCTCGCCGACGCGTGCCTGCATTGCCACGAGGTCTATCGCGATAAGCCAGGCGGTACGGTTGCCGACCCGTCCAACAAAGCCGCCCGTTGTATCCCCTGATACCCTATTGCGACTGCGGCGCGCCCGTTCCGGACGATCCGAGGAACAGCGTGCGGCCGTCCGGCAGCGTGAGATCGCGGCCGTTCGCGCGGTGCGATCCGTCTTTCGCGCGATACCCGTCAATGCGGATGACGGTCCCGGGCAGCAGCGCCTCCTTGGTGAAGCCGCGGCGGAACAGGACGTTCGGGGTCCCGGCTTCGATCGACCACGCCTCGGCACTGCCATCGGGCATCGACACATTGACGTGAATCCACGAGTGCGGATTAATCCATTCGACTTTCGTGACGGTGGCCTTCTCGAACTTCACAGGCTTGTTCGCATCGAACTCCGCCGCGAACGCGTGGTGCGCCCGCGCCGGCATGGCGCCGGCCACGATCAGGAGACACGCACTTGTGATCGCCAGTGTCAGCTTTGTACGCATGGAGACTCCCTCGCGTAGAACGATTGACCTCAGTTGTCGCCGCCACCTGTCGCGTTGTCCTGCGTGGCAGGGTCGGGTCCTTTCCCTTCCCTGAACGCCTGGTCTGCAGCGCGCGTGTTGAGCAACATGCCTAGAAGGCCGTAATTTCCCTCGTGGCAGCCGCCCTCGAGCACCAGCGTGGTCTTGTCGTCGCTCTTCTGCAGTTCCTGTACGGCGGTCCACGGCCTGGTCCACGTCGTTGGATCCTCCGCCGTGAATTCGACGGAGAGCGTGTTCGCGTCGACGCGCTTGAAGCGCTGGATCAGGTGCAGGTTCGCTCGAGAGCCGTGGAAATTCGTCTCGTCGCTGAAGTTGGTGACATCGACAACCAGCGTGTCGCCTTCCCAATGACCGATCGCGTCACCGCGATAGAGCTGGACGTTCTTCGACAGATGCGGACGGTTCGTAATTGGAATCACCCATGCGAACCCCGACCCCTGGCCGACGTCGTAATAGATCGACACGGAATCAGGCGCCTGGACGAGCTGCATGACGCCGCCGAACGTACCCGTACCCATCACGACCGGCAGCTCGCCCCCGAAGCAGCGCTCCGGACCGCCACGGTCCTCCGGACCATCGGCGCGATTCATCCGATCCAGGTTGTAGTCCGTGGAAGGCTCCGCTCGTCTCGGTGAAATGGGCCCGGGTCTTCCGCCGGACGTCCCCTGCAGCAGGGCAGCCAGGTACTCGCGCTTGTCGGCGATGCGCTTGGCTGCCTCAGGCGTGAACGGCGGAATTCTTCCGTCCGCCGGATCGGTAATCATCGATGTGCGCATGCCGAGCTGGGTCGGCTTGTCTCCGAACCAGAACTCGTTATACGCACGGGCGACGTCCTTCTCGGTGCCGATTGCGGGCTTTCCGCCCACCTCGCGACTGTCACGGCCGGGACGCTGATTCCGCGCCTGCAGTTCGGCAAGCGCCTTCGCATGCTCCTCCCGGGTCATGACTGCGCGTGTACCAAACTCTCTGGGACGTTCGAGCGGAACGAGGATGTTATTGCTCCAGATGCCCTGCAGGTCCGGAGTGCCCCACGCCGTTCGGGGACTCCTGGAGGCGCTGCGCGCCGCAGCAGCCTGACCCGACCCCTGACCGGCGGCTGTGCCGCCGTCGAGTGCCGCCGCGACGATGGTCGCGGCCGTCAACGGAACAAGCCATGTGAGGAACCGCGCTCTCGTGTTCATCGCCAGTACCTCCACGTCTGATGGCCGAGGATGTGTGTCACCGTTCGTACCGCTTGTCACCGGGCGGAATCCTGCGAGTCACGTCGAGCATGATCGTCTCTCCCTCCCAGTGCTTGACCAGCGGTTCTTTTCGAGTATGACCGAGGAAGGTCTCCTCGACGAGCTCGAGGCACCGGTAATCCATCAGAGCCGCGTTGTCGTCGAGCTGCCGATACAGGACCATCTTCATCTTCCAGGGACGCGTGAATACGTTCGGGTCCTCAATCGTAACCTCGTATCGCAACGCATCGGGTGTGATCGGCGTGAAGCGCTCCACCACGTGCAGCGCGTCGCTGTGGAAGTCTCCCGACCGGGAGAACCAGGTGCGGTCGTTGAAGTGCGCGACGTCAACGACCAGGGTGTTGCCTTCCCAGTGGCCGGTTGAACGCCCCATCCACAGATCGGCCGGCACCGCCGGCGCCGCGTCCAGGTAAATCGTGCGGCTCGCATTCGCATATGCGAACACCATCTGGATTTTGTTCGTGCTCTGCGTAATCTGAAATGGATACGGCATGTACATCGCGCGCGGTATCCCCGGCATGTAGCACCTGACTTCCGGATCACGATCCAGCCAGTGCTCTGCGTTCTCTTTCTTCTGTGCTGCCGCCTCGGGTTTGTAGGGAATCTGATCGCCTTCGACGACACCCGGCCCCGGCGGCACGAGGCCGGCGGCGCCGAGAGCCAGCACGGGCGCCGCAAGAACGGGGTGATTCGCGTAGACACCGGGCTGTGCGACGGCCGGACGAATGGTGTGCGGCAGGAGATCCCAGTTCGCGGTGTTCGTCACCTGCCAAATCCCGTTCAGATTCGGCTTGCCATCCGCGGCCCGCGGCGTTCGGGTTGCCTGGCCGGTCGTGTAAATCGAGGTCAGTGCGAAGATCGCGACGACCACGGCTGCCGCCGCGGCACCGCTGAAGCGGTTGAATCGAGTTCGCATATCCGCTTCTCCCCCAGATTTGTCGGGCTGACGCTGATTGCGGCGCGATGATAGCCCAGAACAGGCCGTGTGCGTATCCATGCGACTGTCCAGACCACATTCAGGATTCAGCAATCATCCAATCAGCATTTATGATGGTCTCCAGGTGTCTACGATTCTTCAGAGCGTTCCCGCCGGCCAGAAAGTCGGCATCGCGTTTTCCGGCGGTCTCGATACGAGCGCGGCCCTGCACTGGATGCGGAGCAAGGGGGCGATTCCCTACGCCTACACCGCGAACCTCGGGCAGCCGGACGAGACCAACTACGACACTATTCCCCAGCGCGCGCTCGAGTACGGTGCCGAGAAGGCGCGGCTGATCGACTGCCGCGCTCAGCTGGTCTCTGAGGGGCTTGCGGCGCTGCAAAGCGGCGCCTTCCACATCTCCACTGCGGGCGTCCCCTACTTCAACACGACGCCGATCGGCCGAGCCGTCACCGGCACGATGCTCGTCGTGGCGATGAAGGATGACGAGGTCAACATCTGGGGAGACGGAAGCACGTTCAAGGGAAACGACATCGAGCGCTTCTATCGCTACGGCCTGCTGGCAAATCCGAATCTCAAGATCTACAAACCGTGGCTCGATCAGCAATTCATCGACGAGCTTGGCGGGCGCAAAGAAATGTCGGAGTACATGGTGCGGGCGGGACTCTCGTACCGCATGAGCGCCGAGAAAGCGTACTCGACCGACTCTAACCTGCTCGGCGCGACCCATGAAGCCAAGGATCTCGAGTTCCTGAACAAGGGGATGAAGATCGTCGAGCCGATCATGGGCGTCGCGTTCTGGCGCGACAGCGTCGCGATCACGCCCGAGGCGGTCACGATCCGGTTCGAGGAAGGACAGCCCGTGGCGCTGAACGGCATGTCGTTCGGTGACCCCGTGCAGCTGATGCTCGAAGCGAACGCGATCGGCGGCCGTCACGGGCTCGGCATGAGCGATCAGATCGAGAACCGGATCATCGAGGCCAAGAGCCGCGGGATTTACGAGGCGCCCGGCATGGCGCTGCTCTTCATCGCGTACGAGCGCCTCGTCACCGGCATTCACAACGAGGACACGATCGAGCAGTACCGTGACAGCGGGCGGCGGCTGGGCCGGCTGCTCTACCAGGGACGCTGGTTCGACTCCCAGGCGATGATGCTGCGCGAAACGGCCCAGCGGTGGGTGTCGCGCCTCGTCACAGGCGAGGTGACCGTCGAACTGCGTCGCGGCAACGATTACTCCATCATTGACACGACGAGCCCGAACCTCACGTACAAACCCGAGCGGCTCACGATGGAAAGGGGCGAGTCGGCCTTTACGCCGCAGGATCGCATCGGGCAGCTGACGATGAGGAACCTCGACATCACCGATACGCGCGACAAACTGTTCACGTATGTGAAAGCGGGCGTGCTGGCGCCGTCAGTCGGCCGCGAGCTGCCGCACCCAGCGGGGGATCAGGGATCAGGGATCAGGGATCAGGAAAACAAGAATTCGGATGCCGGATCCCCGATCCCGGATCCCGGATCCCGAAAGTAGCCACCATCCATGCCGACACTGAGCGTCATCATCGCCAGCGTTCGCGAGGGGCGCGTCGGGGAACCGATCGCGCGATGGTTCACCACGCGCGCCAGGGAACACGGCAAGTTCGACGTCCGGCTCGTGGATCTCAAGGATGTGAACCTGCCGCTGCTGAGCGAGCCTCACCACCCCCGTCTCCGCAAGTACCAGCAGGAGACGACGAAAGCATGGAGCGCAATCGTCGGCGCCTCCGACGCGTTCGTGTTCGTCACCTCCGAATACAACTACACCATGCCCCCGGCCCTGTTGAACGCGCTCGACCACCTGTACCACGAGTGGAACTACAAGGCGTGCGCGTTTGTCAGCTACGGCGGCGTCTCCGCCGGCACCCGCGCGCTGCAGACCGAACGGCTGATAGTGACCGGCCTCAAGATGATGCCGATGGTGGAGGCGGTCAATATTCCCTTCGTCGCCCAGCTGATGGAGAACGGCGTCTTCAAGAACGCCGAAACGCACGACAAAGCTGCGACAGTCGTGCTCGACGAGCTGCTCCGCTGGACGGACGCGCTCAAGCCTTTGCGACAGTAGCCGCTGTCCTTTCTGGATCCGGACCGGGGTTACCGGACGCGACCAGGCCCGCTAATGCCTTGAATTGTCGCCAGATGTCGCGTTTCTGCGGCTGCGCAATCCCACGGTTTTGCCCTTGAACGCGGGACTCCGCGGGTATATACATGACGTGCGAACCCACGCCCGGAACGTCAATTCGCGTGATCGCTGAACATACAACCTCGCTGAGACCGACTCCGGATCGGCATACCGTGGATGGCCTGCAGCACTCTCGGAGGCTCATATGACTCGATGCGTGAACGGCTGCGTGGTTCTCGCGGCCCTGTTACTTGCCGTGCCAGCCTTGGCTCAGACCAAAGCAAAGGCGGAGAACGTCCCGGAAATCCCGTTTGAATCGGTTGCGAACTTCTTCAAGATGCCGCCGGACGTGTACCTCGGCGAGAGCATGGGCGTCGCGACCAATTCGAAGGGGCACGTGTTCGTCTACCACCGCAGAGACGACACCCGCCTGTTCGAGTTCGACCAGACCGGCACCTTCGTGAAGGAATGGGGCCAGGGCATCTATGGGTTCGAGTTCGCGCACAAGGTGCGAGTCGACAAGGAAGACAACGTGTGGGTCGTGGACGAGGGGACGAACATGGTCATTAAGTTCAACCCCGATGGATCACGTGTTCTGATGGTGCTGGGCCGCCGGCCCGAGGCCGTCGAAGGTGCCGTCACCACCCCGCAGGGCGATCCTCCTCCGGCCCAGCGATACATCTTCGCCCGGCCAACCGACGTCGGGTGGGATCCGCAAGGCAACATCTTCGTGTCCGATGGATACATCAACCATCGGGTCGTGAAGTTCGACAAGAACGGGCGGTACATCCGAGAGGTGGGGAGCGCAATTCGCGGGGCCGAGCCGTACCAGTTCAACACGCCGCATGGCCTCGCCGTCGATGGGCAGGGCAACCTGTACGTGGCAGACCGCGGCAACGCGCGGATCCAGGTGTTCGACAACAACCTGGTGCTTCGGGCGATCTACGACAACGTCGGCAGTCCGTGGGAAGTGTGCGTCTCGCCTGGGCCGCACCAGTACCTGTTCTCGTCGAACTCGAATCCCGACGCCAACCCCGCGGCCTCATGGGCGATCTCCGGTGAGATCTACAAGATGGAGCTGGACGGGCGCATCATCGGGAAGTTCGGTAAGGCCGGGAAAGCAATCGGCCAGTTCCAGACGGTGCATGGCATTGACTGCCGCAACCCGGACGAGATCTACGTGTCAGAGATCTCGGCCTGGCGAGTGCAGAAGATCCGCCTGCGTCAGTCCACGACCACGGCCTCGGCCCGCTAGGTGGAGGATCCCATGAGACGAGTCCTACCGACTGCCCTGATCGCGGCGACGCTTGCGTTCAGTGGTGTGCTGTCAGCGCAACTGAACTTCCCTGAAATTCCGTACGACGCCGTCGAACCGCTCACGCTGCCGCCCAATACCTACCTGGGCGAAGCGGCCGGCGTGGCCACGAACTCGAAGGGTGACATCTTCGTTTACACCCGAACCGGGACGCCGGTGATTACGACTGCGGGGTCGCGGGCCGTGTCCCACGGGGGCTCCCGGCTGTTCCAGTTCGATCGAACCGGCAAGTTCGTTCGTGAGATGGGTCAGGGCGTCTACGGGTTCCTGGAGGCGCAGCAGGTCCGCGTCGATCCCCAGGACAACATCTGGATCGTCGATCAGATGTCGACCCAGGTCGTCAAGTTCGACCCGAACGGGCGGATTCAGATGGTCCTGAGTAGAAAGCCCGAGGCGATGAATGTTCCTCAGGGCCCGATGTTCCCGCGACCCGACACGTGGGCGCTTGTGCCGGGAATGCCTCCGCAGCCGCCCGCTGAGGGCCGGGGCGGCGGGCCACCGGCTGAGGGCCGAGGCGGCGGGCCGCCGGCTGAGGGCCGAGGCGCCGGGCCGGCAGGAGGCCGCGGCGGGCCCCTCCCCGGGGCGGGTGCCGAAGGCGAGACCTTCAATCGTCCGACCGACGTCGCGTGGGATGCGGCCGGGAACATCTACGTCGCCGACGGCTACGGCAACGCGCGGGTGGCAAAGTACGACAAGAACGGCACGTGGATCAAGAACTGGGGCTCCCGAGGCACCGGCCCGGGTCAGTTCAACGTCGTGCACGGGATCGCCATTGATGCCACGGGCACCGTCTACGTCGCCGATCGCGACAACAAGCGGATCCAGGTGTTCGACTCGGAAGGGACCTTCAAGACGCAGTTCCGCAATGTCGGCACGCCCTGGGCGATCTGCGTGACGCCTGGACCGCGCCAGGTTATGTACGTATCGAACTCGAACCCGCCCAACAACCTCGACTACGACGGCGAGATTCTCAAAATGACGCTCGACGGAAAGATCGTCGGGAAGTTCGGGCGCGCGGGCAAGCTGCTCAAGGAGTTTGGCACCGTCAACTCAATCGACTGCCGCAACGAGAACGAGCTGTACGTTGGTGAGCTCGGAAACTGGCGGGTGCAGAAGGTGACGCTGCGTCCGGCAGCGGCGGGCACGCGGTAGACCCTTCCAGTCGGTTCCCAGTCCCAACTCCCAAGGCGTCGCTCCCGAGCGGCAGTCTTGGGAGTTGGGATTTTTTATGTACTCAGCGGTGAGCTCACCTTCTACTCGTGCCGCGGGATCGGTCCTGTCGCGGTCGCGTGCCCTCGCTGGGACTCGCACGCTCCTGCCCGGCTGACGCCGCCATCCGCGCAAGCAGGAAGACCGCGATCATCATCGAAACGGCACCGACGGGTACAAGCAGCACGGCAACGCCCGGATCCCCGCCGTAGAACACCACTCCCCCGAGAAAGAAGCCGCCAGGAAGCAGCAGTGAAGCGCCGATCAGGGACCAGGAAATCAGGGGGCGATTGCGCGCGTTCATTTCCGGAGCAACTCGTACGCACAGACCAAAAATCACGTGGACGAGTGACAGCAACGTACCGTGGGCGTGAGCAAGGGTCCACATGAGGCGCCGCGTTTCGTTCGACGCGTCAAGATACGCAGGCACCTTGAAGCCGTGGAGCGACTCCAGCACGAGCCCGAGCATCGTGAAGAACAGCAGCGACCACCATCCGAAGCGCAGGTGCCGGCGAGCGTAATCCCGGTCCGCCATGTCCTCATTCCCTGAGGACGACGGGGCGATCGTTCCGCTGCAGGCCAAGCCTGATGATCGCGTCCATCCGGGGAGAACCAGCCGCGTCGAGCAGGAGGGCGGGATCGGTCCTCCGGTCGCCGGGCCGGAGCGTGCGCCGCCAGTAGTCGAGTGCTCTCACCGTGTCTCCGATCCGCTCACTGGAAGGAGCGAGAAAATCGGACTGGAACCCGTCGAAACCCGGGAGCGAGCGCAGCGACCGATGGGCGATCAGCCGGACGGCGTCGTACGGATCGTTGAGAAGCATGGCAAGAGGAACGCCCATCCACCCGGTGCCCGAGACGCGCTGGGCCGGCGCCCATCCCATGCTCCATGCCGCCACCGCCCGCTGCCCCGCGTCACCCTTGAGGAGCCACAACAGCGACGCCGCAACCGTTTGCTCATCAGCGCTCAATCTGACCTTCGGCGTTGCGTACCACCTCTCGAGATAGTCAGACGTCCAGGCCAACGTCTTGTCGAGATGGCACGAGTTACAGGCATTCGGTCGCCCCGTTTCGATACTCGCGGCAACGGTGGGACTGCTGATCTGATGGCTCCTCAGCGCCCTCAGAAGCCCGTACGTCGTGTACGGCATGTGACAGTTGTAGCAGGAGCTGCCCGTCGATGCCGGCTGGTGCTTCGTGTGCGCGGGCACGTTGGTCCCGATCGCGGCGTGGCACTGCAGGCACGCGCCGTTGCCGGCCATTCCAGCTGCGACCTGGTGGGTATCGGCCCACTCCGCGATCGGGCGCGGATCGTCGGGGGTCTTGTGCATCGTGTGGCACGAAAAGCAGGTCAAGGTGTGCTTCTCGTCAGTGGCGTTCCTGAAGCAGGGTGAGTCAATCAGGCCGTTGTACTCACGCCCCGACACTCGGATCATGCCGTCCGACCAGAATGAATCGTTCAGGTACCCGGGGTACGCGTCGAGAATGGCGCGTACCGTCGGCGAATCCTGGTTCTTCGTCGGTTGCACGACGACGCGCGTTTGTCGGAGCTCGTCGCCTGGACGGTACGCCAGCCCAATCGAGTTCGCCCGGCGTTCCGCTTCCTGATCGAAGAACTCCCACACGCCGTGACACTGGCCGCAGACTTGCGACGAGAGCACCGGATTCAACTGTGCGGGTTGAACAATCGCGCTCCGATCGGCCTTGCCGGTCAGGTACTGCCAGTAGCGGCGCATCGGATTGCGGTTCTGACGGGCATGCTCGGCCCCTGGTCCATGACAGGCCTCGCACGCGATACCGAATTCCCCGACCTGGGTATCGGCGGTCATCGAAGATGCTCCGGCCGTCTCGACGTCGGCCGGCGCATCGAACCTTCGTTTGCCGTCCGTCGCATGGCAATTGACGCAGATGGCATTCCATCGCCCCGTCTCCGAACCGGGCTTCTCCACCGGCGGGTGCAGCAGGGCGGAATCGCGCGGGATCCATCGCCGCTCAGTGATGAGATACGTCGCCGGTAACTGACCGACCACGCGAGTCCGGTCGGTGCGGTACCAGTAGACCTGCTGATAGTGCGATCCGGTGACCATCACGATCTGGCGCCTGATGCGCGGCCGCTCGCCTGCCTCGCTGCTCTTCCAGTCGGGATCGCCGAACTCCGCCCAGAACTCGTTTTGACGCAACTCGAGATCTATCGGGTTGCCCGGCACGTCGGTCACGCGCACGCCATCGAAGTCCGCGCGCACGGTGTCCGTCGTCGGCAACTGGGTCATCGTGCGGTGAAACGAGTCGTGCCAGGCTTCGTACTGAGCGGGATGACAGGCTTTGCACGTGTCCGAAGACACGTATCCACCTTCCTGAATCTGGATCGGTCTGTAGGTGATCCGGGCTTCTGGAATGCGCGGCTCGCGCGCACTGATGATGGACCAGCCCAGCGCCGTGGAAAAGAGAAGCAGGCTCGCGCACGTCACCACGCGGATCATGAATATTCAAGGAAGGAGATAACACAAAAGGCCGGGCGGGATGAACCCACCCGGCCGTTCACAGTCAGAGCGGCGCGGACCTTCGACAGAGCGGCGCGGACCCTCCCTTGGCTCGCCGAAGCCGGCGGGTAGGTCCGCGGTTCAGAGCGGCGCGGACCTTCCAGGTCCGCGTCCGCGCATCAGAACGTCACGCGGAACCCCATCTGGAGCCGACGTGCGAGGCTGCCATCCGAGCCTTGCCCAAGCAGCGGGCTCGTCTCGGTCAACGTGTAGGAGTTGTAGTTCTCGCGGTTGAACAGGTTGAACGCGTCGATCAGCCCTTCAATCCTGAATCGGGGACCGATAGGAAAGACCTTTGATATGCGCAAGTCGACCCTGTGAATTGCGTCGCCGACGAAGTTGTTGCGCGGCACGATCGTTCCGTCCGCACGGAGACGGCTGCCGGTCGCCGAGCCAATGCCCCGGCGATCGCCACCGGAGGTCACGCCCGCCCGGGCGCCGGATCCGAAGAAGTACAGGCCACTCGCCAGGAATCCCTTCGGCAGTTCGAAAATGCCGTTGAAGACGGCGCGATGCCGCTGATCGGAGGTCGCCAGTCCGTATTCGCCACCCAGATCGGGAGCCACCTTGAAGGGCAGTGGTCCCATCGTGCACCATGATTCCGCGGTCTCTTTCGTGCAGTCCACGAGGTAGGGCTGCGCGTCGTCGTCCCACAAGCCCGCGAAGGTATAGGTGGCCGAAAACTGGTAGTGGTTGGCCATCCGCTTGTTGAACGCGGTCTCCAACCCACGGTAGTTGGATCGGCCGGTGTTCACCGAGACTCCCGTGAGCGCCCATCCCGGAATCGGCCGCCGCGAAATATCGGTGGACGGATAGTTCAGACCGGTGGCCGGGTTGTAGCTCAGATTCAGATTCGTCAGCCCAAGCCGCTCGTGGCGCGCTCCAACGAAGTTGAAGTCTGAGGTGAGCGCCATGGTGCTGCCTATCTGCCGCTGGAACCCGATTGAGGAGCTCCAGCTGTATGGCATCTTCATGTACGGAGTCGCGATGGCGGACCCGGTGCTCTGTGCGATGCCCGACTTCCTCAACTGCTCGAGAGTCGGCAGCGGCCCGTTGAAGGGGTTGCTTGCAAAGTCCGGCCGGCCGTCGTTGAAGACCTGCGCGACGTATGTCGTCGCCGCCGAGAGGGTGAACGAGGTGAGGTTGTCGACGACCTGGCCGTAGTAACGGCCTGCTCCGCCACGAATCACCATCCGGTCGTTGAGGTTGTACGCAAAGCCGGCCCGTGGGCCGAAGTTCGTCTTGTCGTTCGACCGGTCCTTCTTCAGGATCGGATAGACCTCGATGAAATTCGCGAATGAATTCGGTTGCAGGTCGTAGCGTAAGCCGAGGTTCAGCGTCAGCCTTCGCATCAACTGCCAGTCGTCCTGTATCCACGTGGCAACGGTCTTTCGCCGCGCCTGGCCACCAAACTCTCCAACGCCGATCTGATAGGAGCGGATGAGCGGGTTCAGAGCGTTGAGATTCCACGTGTTGGGGTTGTTCCACACCGGCATGAGCTGCTCGATGTTCGCGGGTGGGCGCGAGGTCGAGGCGTCATAGATCCCCACGCACGGGCGACAGTTGTAGAGATAGAAGAAGGTGTTGAGGAGCTCGCCACCCGTCTTGATATCGTGGCGGCCGCCCTTATTGAACGAGTAGGCGAAGTCGTCTCGAATCGAGACCACCTGCTGTCCCAGTGTCTGGGGCCAGTTCGTGTTGTTGTTGCCAAAGGCGTAGCCGTTGAAATTGATGCGTGGCGCCCCGTTCGTGACGCCGGCCACCGCCGCCTGCGGATGACCGGACCACGTGACGACGCTCTTATTCCTTTCAGTGGCTCCGGTAAATCCGCCTTTGATCTCGTTCAGGCCTCGATTCCCCAGCACCTTGGAAAATGTTGCGAAGAAGGTGTCGGACTGTGCAGAGGAGTAGCCCTGGGCGGACGGATGGCTTGTGGCGCCATTGAGGCCCGAATACGCCGGATCCGTGCGATTCCACTTTGTGCCGCGGATCATCAGATGCTGCTGGCTTCCCACTTGAAAGTCGAGGCGCGCGCCGCCGTTCCAGTCGAGGACATCTCTCGTCTGGTCGATGTTGAAGGAGGGATACGGGCTGTTGAAAGTAATCGTCGACGGTTCGCTCTCGCGCTCGTAGTAGACGAAGTAGTGCGCCCGATCTTTTCTGAGTGGTCCGCCATACGTGCCATTGAACCGCCGGTTCTTGTACGGGAGCACCCGCTTCTGGACGAAGTCCTCCGCGTTGAACTTGTCGCTCCGGAAACTGGCGGTGAATGCGCCGGTGGAGGTATTGCTTCCCGACTTGGTGACCGCGTTCACCAGCACGCCGTTCGACCGCCCCTGGGACGCGTCCCACCGGCTTGCCACGAACTGAAACTCCCCGACGGCTTCCTGTGACACGCGGGGATTCGCGGCACCCGCTCGTCCGTTGTTGGTGACCTGCTGCCCGTCGATGTTCAACTGAAAATCGAAACGCTGCCGCGCGGTCGGCGTATTCGGATCAACGCCGTTCGACCGGTTGCCCGGCGCGAGGAGCGACAGGTCCAGCCAGTTCCCGCCGTTCACCGGCAGATCCTTGGTCTGCCGCGGATCGATGTTGCCCGCCAGCGTCGACGAGGTCGTTTCAATCAGCGGGGCTTCGCCCGTAACGGTCACCGATTCCTGAACCGTCGACGGCTTCATCTGCGCGTTGATGGTAAGGGTCTGCCCGACCAGCGCCTCGAATTCCTGGGCGACGGTAGCAAAGCCGGGCAATTCCATCGTCATCTTGTAGCGGCCGACGCGGACCGGCACACGAAAGGTGCCGCGCTCGTCGGTCACGCCGAGAAAGGTGTTGCCGGTGGTCGCGCTCACTGCCGTCACGGTGACGCCCGGCAGGACACCGCCTGTCGAATCTTCCACGGTGCCGCTTACGGTTGCTTCCTGCGCAAATGCGAGGACCGGAAAGAACAGAATGGCCAGGCCCGCCATCAATCGCCTGGGGTTCGACGACGTCATCATTCACCTCCCGCGAGGATCTACCTCGCGCTCCCTGACTAACTCCGGGCGTGGGGTCGGTTTATCAATCGTTGGGGCGGGCCCGACGGTCCGCCTCAAGTGTCTAATTCGTGCCCATGCGTACGGGATACGTCTTCGTGGCGCCGGTGCGCGAGTTGAACATCGTAAAAGAGCCGTCGTCCTTTGCGGATACCTTCAGATAGTGCGCGGCGTGCATCGTGTTATCGGTATCCTCGAAGTTAGCCGAGAACCCGTCCGGGGGATTTCCTTCGACGCCCCCCATGACGTTTTTGTGGAGCTGCCAGAGATCCTCGAAGCCCGGAGAGGCCTTGAATCCCTTCAGCGTCGCAGCACCGCCACCCTTCCGCGCGCCGTTGTCGAGAACGGCAATGCGTGGCGCCATTGCGTAGGCCGCCGGCGTCGGTTCGCGCCCGTGCCCCGCGGCTTCGTACACGTCGATCACGCCGACGCGATTGTTGGGACAGAGCAGGAGAATTTCCTGGTTCCACGGCAGGTCACCGAAATTGGCGAAGCGGAACATCCCGTACTGCACGACGACGCCGACCGACGCGGTGTCCTCGGGATTGCCGCCCTGACGCTGCGGGATGTTCGAGCAGTTGGGGTTCGGCGGGCCCGCTCGCTCGATCTGCTTGCCGAGGGCTTCAACGACTGTGACGTCGAGGCCCCTCACGGCAATCTTGTCGCCCGGCGCGACAACCTGGTGCTGCCCTTTCGCGAACGCGGCGGCCCAGTTCTCTCCGTACGCCCCGACCGTCTGCTTCATCGTCGGCACGTCCTGCAGGGCCGGACCGTGATCGACGAGGGTACGCACCGGCAGCTTCTCGGCGAGGCGCGCAATGCCACTGGCGTGATCGCCGTGAAAATGCGTAGCAAGCAGCGTGTCAATCCGGGTGACCTTGGCGATCCTGGCGACGTCCGCGATACGCGCGGCATCGCGCCCCGCGTCCTTGTCCGGATTCGGGGTGTCGAGGCCGGCAAAGCCGGTATCGATCATGAACGTCTCACCCGACGGCGAGACGAGCAGCGTGGACTGACCGCCCTCGGTGTCGATGAAGTAGATGTCGAGCGTATTCGACTGGCCGATCACCGCGCCAGCCATCACGGCGGCGAGACCCAACGCGGCGGACAGGACCGATAGACGACGGCGCATGGTGCCTCGGTTGGTGGATGACGGTGCCATCGCATGGCACTCGTTACGTCTTCCACGGTAATTTTGTAGCTCAGGTGGTCGCGGTCACTGGGAGTGTAGCGCTCAACAAGGTGCAGCGCATCACTATCTCCGCCTCACACACCTCCCTCCGTGAACGGCCCGGGTCCGGTGTGCCCGTGACGACGCTATCGCGTTCATCGCACAGGGCTGCGCGGGGGTGCTAGCAGCCAGGCTCGTCGAGCGCCTCGCGCTCGGGACGATCGCGATCGACCTGACGACGATGAAAGCCATGAATGGAAGCTAGGAGCGGCAGGATCGCGTCGTCTATCGGAACGAGCTGTTACGCGAAATCTGGAGATATCTCGACGTGCCCATTACGACCAGGTCGGTCGACCACGCCATCGCGCGGCGGCGCAAGAAAGTCGATATTGGTGTTTATGGTCGTTAGGAGTTGGCTCATTTCAACCGGACATCGAACCCGACGGTGATCCGCCTGGGGTTTTGTGGAATGCCGATGAATTCTTCCGGACTCGTGTACGCACGTTCATTGATGCTGCGATAACGTCGATCGAACGCGTTTTCGACGGTGACAAATGCGTCCAGATGGTCGAGAAGATTCCGTCGTCTGACGTTCACGTCGACGGTCGAATATCCGTCGAGCGTGCGTCGGACGAGCCCATTGTCACCTTCCGTCGTCGCCAGCACCCGCTGCTTGCCGACCGACGCGAGGCGAGGCGAGATCTTCCAACGGTCCCAGTCGAAATCCACGCCCGCGCGCAGCTGAACGGGCACCATCGCGCCGATCGGCAGGCTGTTCGAGTCGTCCCGCCAGATGCGACCGTCCGCGACGCTCAAGCCGACGTGAGCCGTCAACTGCCGATCCGGAGCGAAAGACGTCATCGCCTCGAGCTCGGACGTGCCGCCATATGTCGTTCCACGTCCTTCATTCTCAGCGAAGTCGATGGAATCGACGGGCCACCCATGGTAGACCCCCGCGTCTGCCGCGCCGCGGGACGCCCAAATGAGATTGGCGAGCCGCGAGTAGAACCCGGAGACCGACAGACTCAGATTCGATCCGAGCTGTTGATGCAGCGTCGCCTCTACGGTCTTCTTGTGCTGCGGCTTCAAATCTGGATTCGGGACGTGCCAGTACTGCGAGGAAAACGTTGCGCCATCGTCCGTGCTGATGAACGAACCGTAGTGCGAGTAGCCCTGGTAGGGAGACGGCGCGAGGTACGCCGTGCCATAGAGCAGCTTGAGCGTCGTGCTCGCCGTCACCTGCGTGACGAGTCCGAGACGCGGATTAAACGTCCCGCCGTACCGCGTGTTGTAGTCGCCCCGTCCTCCGAGGGTTAGAGCGACACGTCGCGTCATCGCGTAGCGCATCTGCAGAAACGCCCCGGCATTCGCGTATCGCAGCTTGATAAGCTCGTCGACGATGTTCGTCCCGAGAATCGTCCCCGGCGTGCCCTGTGACTGGATCGGCGCGTTCAGGTCGGCGGTCTGGGGTATGGCGAAGAACCGCTGGTAAGTGCCGCCCGTGGCCACGGTGATCGCGCTCGCGGGCTCCCACGAGACCTGCTGGTCCATCTCGAGCATCGATCCATACGCGTACTTATAGCTCCGCCTCATGTTGCTGTACAGGTCCCGGTAGCCCGAGTGAGGGTCCAACTTGTGACGACTCAGCGTCAGGGTCGACCTGCTGATGCCGGTGCCAACGTGTCGCGTGTAGCTGCCCGCACTCACGAACAGCTCGTTCTGGTTGAACGCGCCATCGTTGTACACAACATTGTCCGGCGTGTACACGCCCGCCGTCGAAGGTAGATGCGAGCGGTTCTCGAACAGCGTCAACTGGAATCCGCTGGCGCGGAGAGTGGCCTGCATCGAGCGCGCGGAGAGCGGGATGTGGTATTCGGGAGACACAGCTTCGTTCGACGTCATCGATCCGAAGATCGTCGGAAACGTCCCCGTGCGCTGTGCCTGCATCCCGTTGAAGTCGGCGGCGTAATAGCGGCTCAAATCCGGTTGGCCGTCATACAGAAACTGCCCCGCGACCACGAGGCTCGCATTCCGACCGAGAGTCGTGCCGTACGACGCAGTCTGGTTGTACAGTCCGAACGCGCCGACAGATGTGCCCACGGCGATGCCCGCCGACTCGCTCGCGTCGTTGGTGATGATGTTGATGACGGCTGAGAACGCATCCGCACCGTAGAGCGCCGACGACGGACCGTAGACGATCTCGATCTGTCGTGCGTTGTGCACCGGATAGTTCGCCACGATTGGCAGCGGCTCGTTGGTGGGAGACGAGACACGGATCCCGTCGAGCAGCACGATCACGCGGGTGGCTCCCCGCACGCCCTGCACCGTCAACTCGGCGGGAAAGTCCCAGTTGCTGGCGAGGTCCACCTTGAAGTCCGGCAGATCCTTCAACACGTCTGAAAGGGATCGATAGCCTCGTCGTTGAATCTGCGCCGCGGTCACGACCTGTACGCGCGCGGGCGCGTCCGTCAGGGCCTCGGCCGTCCGACTGGCCGTCGTAACCGTGATGTTCATCAGTTCTTCGAGCGTCAACTGTTCGAGGTCGGACACCGAACGTGGCGTCTGCGCGAACAGCGCAGACGGCCCACTCGCGAGCAGTGCGATCACGAGGAGGCCGGTCGCGATCTCTATGGATCTGTTTCTCAAAACGCCATCATTTCGATCCCTCAATTAGTCGCCTGCCGTCCGTCTTCAGGGGAACCCGGGTACCGACGCAAGCGCGAGGTATGAGCATCGCGAGTGCGAAGGACCCACGGTGCGGTCAATGCGGCACTCCGCCCATCCGGTCAGCGGTTCATGCGACATCAGCAAGATGATGGCCATGGCGCAAAGACGATTTCGTTTGAACAAGAACACACGTCGCGCCGGCCTCGAGCGCTGCCGCACAACTGTGCGCGCTCCTGTGCGAAAAGGGCCCTGGATTAGGACCCCCCGTCCGCCGATGCCGACGCCGGTTCACAGGGCAAGGGACATTCAGCGCAACCTTCGCGAACATCGGATCGATGCGGGAATCATCGCGCCGCGTGTACCAGCGCCGGACCGTGAACGTGAAGATGAGGGCGGCAAGGCCGACAGTGCCGAATCTCGACGCGCTCAAAACGGCGTGCGGGCGACGATTCGCGTGAGCTAGACTGCGCACGCCATGCGAAATCGCGTTGCGAAAAACTCCATTGACGTATTGCTCTTCATTGTGCTCGGGCTCGCGGTCTCATCAAGACCGACGATGGCTGCTGCTGCTCCCGCGGCGGACCAGGCGATGCTCGCCGCTGACCGCGCCTTCACACAGGCCGTCGCGCGGGGAAATGTGAGAGCTGTGGCGATCGTTCTCGATCGGGACGCCGCATGGACGACCGCTGACGGGACCACGTTCAACGCGTCGCAGGTCGGTCAAGGGATGCCGAAGCCCGCCATCTCGGACGAAGCGCGCGCCGAAGCGACGGCAACACTTCCGCCCGCCTCTTCGACTTTGGAACCGCCGTCATCATGACGTCGCAGCACCAGCCCGACCGCGGCGACTTGTTACGCATCATGCGAGTGTGGGTCACACGCGATGGCCGGTGGGTCGAGACCCTCAGCTACCAGACGGCCATCCGGCCGAGCGCGGCGACAACCAGATAGCGAGGTCCATGACACCGCCCCGCCGCCATCTCTCGATGCTGCGGTCGTACACCCCGGCCGATGCGCTGACGATCGGGAACGCGGCCTGCGGCACGATTGCCATCTTTCTGTGCCTGGACTACATCGCGTCTGGAAATCCGCGGTTCCTGTGGACCGCCTTCATCCTGCTGCCGTCGGCGCTCGTCTGTGATGTGCTCGACGGCTACGTCGCTCGCCTGAACCGGAAGCGGCAGTCGGTGCTCGGCGCGGACCTCGACTCGTTGTCCGACGTGATTTCGTTTGGCGTGGCGCCCGCGGTGCTCGGCTTCACGCTGGGTTTGCGCGGCGGGTGGGACATGTTGTGCCTCACCTATTTCGTGGTCTGCGGCGTGAGCCGCCTTGCTCGCTTCAACGTGACGGCGGCCGACCTCGCCGACACCGAAACCGGCAAGGTGAAGTACTTCGAGGGCACCCCCATTCCGACGAGCATCCTCATCGTCGCGCTGCTTGGAGCCGCGTTCCGGCTGGAAAAAATCGATGCCGATCTGTGGTTCGGCGTGTACCAGATCGGTCCGGCTCTGCTTCATCCGCTTGCGCTGGTGTACGCCGCCAGTGGAAGCGCTATGATCAGCGCAACGCTTCGGGTCCCGAAGCCCTAGCCTCCATTACACCGGAAGTCCGTTTCAGGCCGTATACTTTACCGGCGAAGTCGCCGACCATTGCGGTGGCGAACCCGACGGATTACACGCAACAGAACAGCCTGGAGGAACGTGCTATGCCCCGGAGCCTAAGACCCCGAAATCTCGTTTTAGCAGCTTGCCTGGGCCTGCTCGTGACGTGGCTTTTCGTGCGCTCATACGCCCAGGACGCGCCGGTCGCCATCGACAGCGACGACATCGGTGGTGTCGTCACGAGCCCGAACGGGCCGGAGGCAGGCGTGTGGGTCATCGCCGAGACGCTCGACCTGCCCGTCAGGTATATCAAGGCGGTCGTCACCGACGATCGCGGGCGCTACGTAGTCCCGGATCTGCCCCAATCGAACTACACCGTTTGGGTGCGCGGCTACGGTCTCGTGGATAGTGCGAAGGTGACGAGCGCTCCCGGCAAGCTGGTGAATCTCTCCGCAACACCAGCGCCGAACGAAGCCGCCGCCGCAGAGTATTACCCCGCCATCTACTGGTACTCGATGCTGCACATCCCGACCAAAGACGAATTCAGCGAGGACGGAAAGATTCCGGCGGCCATTACGCAAACGGCGTGGCTCAACCAGATGAAGAACAACGGCTGCGTCGGTTGCCATCAGCTGGGTCAGAAATCCACGCGCACGATTCCGGCCTCCTTCGGCGAGTTCCCTTCGTCGGCCCAGGCGTGGATGCGCCGCACGATGTCCGGCCAGTCCGGCGAACAGATGACGGGCCAGCTGCTCTCACTCGGGCCCCTGGGATACCAGTACCTGGGCGAGTGGACGGATCGGATCGCCAAGGGCGAGCTGCCGCAGACCAAGCCGACGAGGCCGCAAGGCGTCGAACGCAACATCGTCGTCACCCTCCGGGCGCTGGGAGATGAGAAGCATTACCTGCACGACGTGATCACCACCGACAAGCGTGATCCCACGATCAACGCCAACGGCCTGGTCTACGGATCGCCGGAGTACAGCACCGACATCCTGCCCATCCTCGATCCAGTGAAGAACAGCGCGACGACATTCCATGCGCCGGTCATGGACGAGAAGATGCCGTTGAGCCTCGGCCCTGGGCACGCCGCGGGTTTGACCGCCATGCAACCGTCGGTCTACTGGGGCAGCGAGTCGATCTGGGACACGCGAGTCAACAACCACAACTCCATGCTGGACAAAACCGGAAGAGTCTGGCTGGCGGCATCGGTGCGCGGAGGGGACAACCCGGAGTTCTGCAAGAAGGGTTCGGAGCACCCATCGGCCAAGGCGTTCCCGTTGGAGCGTTCGAACCGGCAGGTCGCGGTGTGGGACCCGAAGACGAACAAGTACAACTTCGTCGATACCTGCTTCGGGACGCACCACCCGGAGTTCGGGTTCGACGCGAACGAAACGTTGTGGACGAGCGGCGGCGGCCCGGTGGTCGGCTGGGTCAACACGAAGATGTTCGACGCGACCGGTGACTCCGCGAAGTCGCAGGGTTGGACGGCGCTGATTCTCGATACCAACGGCAACGGCAAGCGCGACGACTACGTCGAGCCGGATAAGCCGGTGGATCCCACCAAGGACAAGCGGATCGTCGCGGGCTTCTACGCCGTCATGCCCAGTCCGATCGACGGCTCCATCTGGGGCTCGTATCGCGAGAATCCGGGGGCCGTCGTCCGGCTCGTGCCTGGATCCAATCCGCCGCAGACGGCGCTGGCAGAGCTCTACAACGTGCCGGCACCTGGCTTTGGCGTGCGCGGCGGCGACATCGACTCAAAAGGTGTCGTGTGGGTATCGCTTGCGAGCGGTCACCTTGGCAGCTTCGATCGCACCAAGTGCAAGGGTCCGCTGAACGGGCCGAAAGCCACCGGTGATCATTGCCCTGAGGGCTGGACGTTCTACAAGTACCCGGGACCCGGGTTCCAGGGCATCGGTGATAACAGCGCCGAGTCCAGTTATTACAGCTGGGTCGACCAGCACAACACGTTCGGACTCGGCGAGGACGTGCCGGTGTCGACAGGCAATCTGAACGACGGTCTCATCGCGCTCAAGGACGGCAAGATGGTCACGCTGCGGGTGCCGTATCCGCTGGGCTTCTACGCCAAGGGGCTCGACGGCCGCATCGACGATCCCAATACCGGCTGGAAGGGACGAGGACTGTGGGCCGCCAGCGGCGATCGCACGCCGTGGCTGAAAGAAGGCGGCAAGGGATCCACGCCGTTTGCCGCGCAGTTCCAGCTGCGCCCGGATCCGCTTGCGAAGTAATAAATAGTGGGCAGCTGACTATCGCTTCGCCGTCGGATCGCTGGCGGGATCGACGTACCTGGTCGTTGAAGGACCAGTGCCCGAGATCTGGATAATCACTTCACCCTTCGTCATCGCGAAATGATTCACGCTGGGCGGTTCGGTGTAGACACTGCCGGGAGGCAGCGCCACAAGCCGCGCTTCGTCGAACTTATCTCCGTACGCGAAGTACCACGTTCCTTTGATGACCGTAGCGACGCGGTCATCAGAATGCGCGTGCGCCTGGATGCGGACGTTTGGCTGGCTGACTTTCAGCAGCAGCGTGTATAGGCCCGCTTTCGAAGGATCGCCTTTCAGCACGACGGTCTGGATCGCGCTTACCCCCGAGGTCCCGGCCGCGCCGGCGGCAGCGGGCGGCCACTTCACGTCCTCCGGTTTGATCGTGAGGCGCGGATCCTGTGCGAATGGATGGACGCCCCCGAGTGTCACGACGATGGCGCCAATCAGCATGGCGCGCCGACTAGTCATGGGACGCACGAGCGCCTCCTTGCGAATGGCCGAAATATAGCATGCGAAACCCACCTGCATTCGCTTCAACGGCCCACTGAGACACTGAGCCCGGGAGGTAAATTATTCTCTCGGTTTCTCGGTGATTCCGTGGCTCGTGGAAGCGATATAAAATGTGCCCTTACCTACTTACAGGAGTAAATCGCGTGGACTCACGTCTTTTTCGAACGATCGTCGCAGCGCTCGCGCTGGCATGTCTCGGGCGCATCGCCATCGCGGCACAAGGGAATCCCGAAGCGGCGAAGGTCAAGAACCCGGAAGCCGCCACACCTGAATCTGTCGCGGCTGGAAAACGAGTCTTTACGCAGAAGTGCGCTACCTGCCACGGCACCAACGGCGAAGGCGGGCCAGGAAACGACCTGATCCCGGCCGCCCCGAGTCTCGTTGATGACAAGTGGGATCACGGTTCGACCGACGGGGAGATCTTCGACGTGATCAAGAACGGCGTTCCACCTGAGCTGAACATGACGCCATGGGGAGAGATCCTGAAGGAGGCGGACATGTGGAATGTCGTGAACTACGTGAGATCGATCCAGAAGAAAAAATAAAAACTCCCAAGCCCCAATTCCCAACTCCCAAGGCAGCTTACCTTGGGAGTTGGAGGTTGGGAGTTGGGAGTTCGCCTACTTGCTCGCCTTCGACCCGCCTACTTGGCGAGCGGATTCGGTCGCATCTGGAACTTCACGAGCTTGCTCGTGTTCCCTTTGCCGCCTTCCGCATGGAACGGCGCCCGGGTCGAGTACGTCGTGAAGATGCCCTTCCCTTTCCAGCCGCCATTCGGATTGTCGATCCGCCCGTCCATCCCCTTTGCAAAGAAGCCCATGGGATACGGCACGCGCAGCGTCAGCATCTGGCCGTTGACCAGCGCGAGCAGCCCTTCAGACAGGTTCCCCGTCGCAATCGGCACTTCCTTGCCGACACCAAGCATGTCGAACCGATCGACGAAGTTGTAGTACGCCGAGTCGGCGCTCGCGTTGTCGGCTGCACCCTTGTAGTTCGGACCGGGTAACGGATAGAGCGCCCACCCTTCAGGGCAGTGCTGACCCGTCGCCGTCGGGCCGTTGAGCGGAGCGGTGCACTTGCGGCGATCGAAGCTGGCGAGGTGTCCGCTCGACAGCACGGTCCAGACGACGTTGTTGCTGTCGATGTCCATGCCGCGCGGCGCGAAGCCCTGCTTGGCCGCCTTCGGATTGTTCCACGGCACCTCGTAGATCTCGGTGAGCGCCGTCTCCGGCGGGTGAGCGCCGGGCACGAAGCGGCCGAGCGCGCCGGGCATCCCCTGCACCGTTCCCCAGATCGAACCGTCGAAACCGGGCGAGTCACCGTAGAACTGGATCGCAAGCCGCTTGTCCTTGGTCGGATCCGCGGG
>Ga0070699_100000584_pt1 | contig 34457 bp, 32 predicted proteins | sample KBSK1503metaG_FD_65473 | JGI IMG/M metagenome (GOLD analysis project Ga0070699, IMG submission 65473) | Corn, switchgrass and miscanthus rhizosphere microbial communities from Kellogg Biological Station, Michigan, USA - KBS K1-50-3 metaG | ecosystem: Host-associated > Plants > Roots >...
CGCCGCGCCATCCCTTACCCCACCACCCCCCGCCGCCCCGCAGAACGCGCCAGGCACGGATGCCCGAGCCGCCACGCTCGCCTCTGTCCTGGAGTGGCCCGAGTCCGGCCGCCCCGGCCTGGTCGCCGCCGTCGTGGCTGCGTGCGAGCGCCTGGCCGCCGCCGACGGCCCCTACGCTGACGCCTGCGCCGCCGCGGTCCGCGTTGCCGCCGATCGCCCGAACGACCTCGGCGTGGTCGCTCTGCTCCTGATGCGGCACGAGGTGCTACAGCCCGGCCAGGCGGTGTTCATGCGGGCCGGCGGCCTTCACGCCTACCTGCGCGGCACCGGCATCGAGCTGCTCGCCAACTCCGACAACGTGGTCCGCTCCGGCCTCACGAGCAAGCACATCGACGTCCCCGAACTCCTCAAGCTCCTCGACCCCTCGGTCGCCGTCCCCGTGCTCTCCCCGCGCCCCCTCGTGGACGGCCTCGCCACCTTCGACACCCCCGCCCCCGAGTTCCGCCTCTACCTCATCAACCTCCCCGCGCCCTCTCCGCCCGCTTCTGCTTCCCTCGCCCCGTCCTCGCCCGCCCCTGCCCTCGCCCTGCCCGGCACCGGCCCCCGCATCCTGCTCTGCCTGGACGGCGCCTGCTCCCTGCGCTCCGAATCCGGCCAGGAGCTCGACCTGACCCGCGGCGAATCCTGCTTCATCCCCTTCGCCGACGGCCCCGTCCACGCCACCGGCCAAGCCCGCCTTGTCCAAGCCACCCCCGGCGAGCCCACCCCGGGCGAGTCCACCCGCGCCGCTGGACCTCACCCCAGGCCCCTCTAGCCCCACCAGTCCCAGCGCCCCGCTTCGCGAACCCTCCTGGAGGGGCGTTTTCATGATCGTGAGCAGTTTGGGACAAATAGCGCCCAAAACCGCTCACGATCATGAACGCTGCGCCTGGACCCGCCGGAAGGGCCCCGCAAGGTGTCCGTTCACGCTCCACCAGCCACACCAGCCCCAAATGCCCCCCTCCGCGAGCCCTCACCCTCCGGAGAAGCGCCGGAAAGGTGTTTGGCGCAACCAAAGCGGCGGCCTAGCATGAAAGCGTCTCTGCTGTCGGCGGTGGGAGAGTGCGTTGAGGCGCTGAGGTCAGCGATACCGCGCTTGTCGCGTGTGACCTCTGATGGAGCTCACGCGGCGTGGTGTCGCCACACGTAACGGAAACTTTCCTACGTGCTGGGAGCCGCGCCTCATGACCGCAGCAATCGTCTGCTCAGATCTCAGTTTCAACTGGCCCGACGGAGTCCCTGTGCTGTCCGGCCTGACCACCTCGTTCGGCCCCGGCCGGACCGGCTTGATCGGGGTGAACGGCTCGGGCAAGTCCACCCTGCTCAGGCTCATCGCCGGAGAACTATCTCCCGCGTCCGGCGTGGTCCGCGCCGGCGGCGAGGTGGGCTACCTGCCGCAGGCCATCACGCTGGGCACCCGTCGCACCGTGTCCGACCTCCTCGGCATCACTGCCGCCAGGAACGCGCTGCACGCGATCGAGGCGGGTGAGACAGGAGAGGACGTCTACGCGACCGTAGGGGACGACTGGGACGTCGAGGAGCGCGCCCGCGCCTGGCTGGACCGCCTGGGCCTGACCCACCTCGGCCTCGACGACCGGGTGGAGCGGCTGTCCGGCGGCGAGACCATCCTGGTCGCGCTGGCCGCGCTGTTCCTGCGGCGGCCTGACATCCTGCTGCTCGACGAGCCCACCAACAACCTAGACCTGGACGCGCGCAAGCGGCTGTACGACGCGGTCGCGTCCTGGGCCGGGGTGATGGTGATCGTCAGCCACGACCGCGAACTGCTCGGGCTGGTGAATCAGATCGCCGACCTGTCCGGCGGGCAGATCCGCACCTACGGCGGCAACCTGGAGGCGTACGAGGATCTTCTCGCGGCCGAACAAGCCGCCGCCGAGCGCGCGGTCACCACGGCCGCCGCCGAGGTCCGCCGGGAACAGCGCGATCTGGTCGAGGCGCAGGTCAAGCAGGCCCGGCGCGATCGCATGGGCCGGCAGCTCGCCGCCTCCGGCAGCATCCCCCGGATTGTGGCGCACGCCCGCAAGCGCGCCGCGCAGGAGACCGCGGGCCGGTCCCGCGAGCTGCATTCCGAGCGGCTCCAGGCGGCCCGCGACCGGCTGGAAGAGGCCGAGCAGGCGGTCCGCGACGACGCGGAGATCCGGGTCGACCTGCCGGGCACGGCCGTCCCGGCCGGCCGCACCGTGCTGACCGTGACCGGCCTGGACGGCGCGCAATGGCACCCCGCGGCCGCCGCGGTTCCCGCCGCCGCGGTTCCCGCCGCCGCGGTTCCCGCCGCCGCGGTTCCCGCCGGCGTGGCTCCCGCCGCCGTCCCAGACCCCGACGCCCCGCCGGTCAAGACGCTCGCGGAGCTCATCGTCCGTGGCCCGGAGCGGATCGCCCTCACCGGCCCGAACGGATCCGGCAAGACCACCCTGCTCCGGGCCATCGCGGGCCTGGCGGCCCGTCCGGGCGTAACGGTCCGGCTGGGGGCGGTAGTCGGCTACCTGCCGCAGCGCCTCGACATCCTGGACGACTCGCTGAGCGTGGTCGACAATGTGCGGGCAGCCGCCCCGGCCGCGTCGGTGAACGAGGTCCGGGCCAGCCTGGCCCGGTTCTTGTTCCGCGGCCCGCGGGCCGAACGCCTGGCCGGCATGCTGTCCGGCGGCGAGCGCTTCCGTGCCGTGCTCGCGGCCCTGCTGCTGGCTCAGCCCGCGCCCCAGTTGCTGCTGCTCGACGAGCCGACTAACAACCTGGACATGGCCTCGGTGCGACAGCTGTCACAGGCCCTGGAGGGTTATCGCGGCGCGATCCTGGTGGCCAGCCACGACGTGCCGTTCCTGCGTTCGGCCGGGATAACCAGGTGGCTGCGACTGGACCGGGAGGCCGGCCTGGCCGAGATCGAGCCGCTCTGACTGTCCGATTGGCTGGCGCGAGCGGAGTCCGCTAGACTGCGTGGGCGGATCCGGGCAGCGGGTCCGATGCCATTGGGGTATGGGGTAATTGGCAGCCCGACAGGTTCTGGCCCTGTTAGTCTAGGTTCGAGTCCTGGTACCCCAGCAGCTCAGTGTGCCCAGCAGTTCAGTGTGCCCAGCAGTTCAGTGTGCCCAGCAGTTCAGTGTGACAGCGCGGACGTGATGTACGTCCGCGCTCGTTCATGCCGGGAGGATTTGCCGCCTGACCCGCCGGTTGGCCTGACCGGTGGTGAGGCGGTAGTCTGTACCGCGCTGGCCACGCCAGTACCAAGCACGGCCCCGTCGTCTAGAGGCCTAGGACGCCGCCCTCTCAAGGCGGTAACGCCGGTTCGAATCCGGTCGGGGCTACCAACGGGAAATGCCAGGCCAATGGCCTGGCATTTCGCATGTCCGGCCCCGGGTCGCCGCCTGTCCGGCCCGGCGGACCAGACGCCAGATCACGTGTCGATGTTCGGATTGCCCGGCGGCAGCGGCACCAGGTGCGCGGGCGGCTCCGGGACCGCCATCCAGGACTCCACGCCCAGGTCGCGCCGCACGTGCACCAGCTCGCCCGGCGCGAGCATCCGCCAGCCCCTCTCCCCGTCGAGCTCCTCCGACGCGATCACCACCGAGGCCGCGTCCGCCAGATCGGGTACCTGCACCGAGGACGTCGCGCTGCGCACGTGCAGCTCAGGACCAGCCGACCGGCCCAGGATGTGCAGCGCGTGCTGGTCCGGGTAGCGCAGCGCCCACAGCTCACTCGGCGCCGCGACGACCGCGTTCAAGGATGAGACCGGCAGGTGCGCCGCGATCCACGACGCCGCGGCGGCGATCCCGGCGCCGACGTCACCGCCGTGCGCGTCGGTCTCCTTGGTGATCAGCGCGAAGTACCGTTCGGAGTCGGTGTCGCCCAGCACCAGGTCGGCGTACGGGCCGAGCTCCGCCTCCAGCTGGGCAAGCGAACCGAAGCCTCCGTTGTGGGCCATCACGCGGCCTTTCATGCCGAACGGGTGCGTGTTACGCACCGTCCGACCGCCAGCCGTCGCCCACCGGACATGCGCCACGAACGCCGAGGAGTCTGCCCGCCGTGCGGCCCGCTGGAACTCCTGGTCACGGAAGGCGGCCTCGGGCTGCTTGTCGAGTACGAGCCCGCCGTCCGGGCCGAAATAGCCCAGCCCCGCCCCGTCCACGTTGCGGTGGCTCTGCACCTCCAGCGAATCCGGGGCGTCGAGCAGCCAGAACGTCGCCCTGACCCGGTTCCCGCCCGCGGTCAGCCCGAACAGCCGGCACACACTGCCGAACCTACCGCAATCTCCCCGGCGGACATGACCCCGGCCCGGCGGGGTAGGCTTCTCACCCCCGAGGACCGAGGCAGTCGCAAACCGGGAGGTAGACCGAGCATGACCAAGGCAGAGACCGAGAACGGCAACCCGGCGCTTGACGAGGCGTCCCGTGAGCTCCAGGCGGCCGGGCACGACGCCCAGGTCGCCTACGACTGCATCGCCCTGGGTGACATCGACCGGGCGCACACCCACGCGCTGACCGCCAAGATCGCGGCCGACGCGGCGGTGACCGCCTTGGCGGCCGCGCTCGGGCTGCCGGACGGCGCTCAGTGATTCCTGCCTGATGGAGCACGCGGTCATACCGGCACCGAAGCGGTTCGATGCCGGGGGCGGGCCTGGGTTCGCCTTCCGGCCGGGCACGGTGGTCGCGTACGCCGATACTCCGATCGCGCCGCTCGCCGGGCGCTTCTGCGCTCAGGTCGCCCGCCGAACGGGCCTGCGCCTGGCACCTGTCCAAGGCGACAGGGCACCAGATGAGCCGTCCGTCACGATCGAGCTTGCCGCCGCGCGCGAACCGGGCGGGCTGCCCGCGCCGGCCGGCCTCTCGCCGGACGGCGGCAACCCAGCCGCCGAACGCTACTCGCTGCTGATCGAAGGCGACCGGGTCGTGCTGCGCGCGGCGGAACCGGCCGGCGTCGCGCGCGGCCTGACCACGCTGATCCAGCTGCTGGCCACGGCGCCATCGTCTCGTGCGGACGAGGTCCGGGTGCCGGGCGCGCGGATCCTCGACGCGCCGAGGTACGCATGGCGCGGCCTGTCCCTCGACGTGGCCCGTACGTTTTTCACCGTCGAGGAGATCCGGCGGGTGATCGACCTGCTGGAGCTCTACAAGCTCAACGCGCTGCACCTGCACCTGACCGACGACCAGGCCTGGCCGCTCGCCCTGGGCCATCCGGCCGCCGGCCCGGAGCCCGGATCACCCTTCTACCGCGACGAAGACCTCCGCGACCTCGTCGCCTACGCGGCGGACCGCTTCGTCACGATCGTCCCCGAGATCGACACGCCCGGGCATACCTCCGCGCTCCTGCGGCTGCGGCCGGAACTGAAGTCCGGCCGGAACGAGGTCGAGTACGAGTTCCTGCCCGGCCACCGGCGCCGCGCCGTGTGGCTCGACCCGGAGCTGCCCGCGACCTTCGAGCTGATGGAGCAGATCCTGGCCGGCGTGGCCGCGATCTTCCCGGGCCCGTACCTGCACATCGGCGCGGACGAGCCCCGCGGGATGCCGGACGAGGCGTATGCGTCGTACGTCCGGCGGCTGCGCCGCCTGGTCCGCATCCTCGGCAAGCAACCGCTGGGCTGGCAGGAGTCGGCGCGGGCCGGCCTGGGCCCGGACGACGTCATTCAGTACTGGCTCACCGGCATCGACCTCCCGGCGTCCGTGCCGCCGCAGGTCCGGGCCCAGGTGGAGGCGGAGGTGGCCATGTCACGCCGCGACGCCGAGACGGTGGCGGCGGCGTCGGTACCCGTGATCGTCTCACCGCTGGCCCACTGCTACCTCGACGTCCCCTACGCCGAGCCGCCGGCCGATGCCGCCCAAGCGGATCGGCACGGCCGCCTCGGCCTGCGGGTCTATGCCCCCAAGACCGTCGCCGAGTCGTTCGGGTGGGAGCCCGCCGAGGCGCTCGGACCGGGCCGGGCCGCGCAGGTCGCCGGCGTCGAGGCCGCGATCTGGGCCGAAACCATCTCCGGCTTCGACGACCTGTCCTTCCTCCTGCTGCCCCGCCTGGCCGGCGTCGCCCACCGGGCCTGGAGCGCTCCGCAGCCAGCCGAGGGGCAGCCAGCCGAGGGGCAGCCAGCCGAGGGGCAGCCAGCCGAGGGGCAGCCAGCCGAGGGGCAGCCAGCCGAGGGGGAGCCGGCCGGCTGGGCCAGCCACCGCGACCGCCTCGCCCGGCACGGCCGGCTGTGGACCCAGGACGGCCTCACCTACTTCCGCGCCTCCACCGTGGACTGGAGCTAAGGCGCTGTCTAGCCAACGGCCAGCGCCTTGAGTAGCGCCTTCATCCAGGGGCCGAGGTCGGCCGGCGTCCGGGCCGAGATGAGGTTGCCGTCCACCACGGTGGCCTCGTCCACCCAGTCGGTGCCCGCGTTGACCATGTCGTCACGGATCGCGCCGACGCTGGTAGCGCGGCGGCCCTTGAGGATCCTGGCCGAGATCGGCACCCAGCCCGCGTGGCAGATGAAGGCGATGGGCTTGCTCGCGCCGTCGAAGGCTCGCACCAGGTCAAGCACGCGCTCCGAGCGCCGCAGCTTGTCCGGCGCGTAGCCGCCCGGAATGACCAGGGCGTCGAAGTCGCCCGCGGCCACCTGCTCCACGGTGGTGTCCACCGGCACCGGCCCGTGGCCCTTCTTGCCGCGCACCGGGTGGTCATCGAGCCCGGCCACGGTGACCTCGATGTCCTCCTCGGTCAGCCGGTACAGCGGATACAGCAGTTCCATGTCCTCGAAGTCGTCGGCGGCCAGGAGAAGGACCTTGCGCTGTGCGAGAGCCATGTTTCCGACCATACCCGTGCGAATGCCGGTGACCCGTGCACAGGCCGGCCCGCCGGGCCCGGTGCCGCCGGTGAGTACCGAACGGATGCCGGTGCCGCCCTTCCGCCCGGTATCGTGCCGCGATGGCCAGGACGTCCCTGACATACCAGCAGGTATGCGCTATATCAACTCTCTGTAACCAATGATTACGAGTAGTTACATAGCTGAGCGGCGTTTCCCGGGTAGACCTAGGTACACCCTGAGTTCTGGGGTCCAGCGACACTGACAGCCGTGAGGCCGGGCGGCAGACTGGCTGGAGACAGAAGGAGGCTTCCGATGCCGACCGCGACTTCGCTCCCGCGCAGCAGGATGAGGTTCACCCTGGGGGAATGCCTGGCCGCCGCCGCGCGGGGGGTGGCGTTCGCCGGGCTGATGCTGGCCGGGCTCGGGCTGCTGGTGGTGATCGTGGCTGCGGTGTTCTTTACCGCGCTGGGAGCGGCAGTCCTGATCGTGGGTAACGGGGGCCCCCGCGACCAGCGTGTGCTGCTGGCTCTCCTGGCCATCGGCACCGGGCTGGGCCTGGCCCGGTTCGCACTCCCGGCCGCGCTGCTCGGCGTTCGCCGGCTGGCCCACCTGACCAGGCACCTGGCCGGAGACTGGTGCGGCGTGCCCATCTCCGAGCGGTACGTGCCCCAGCCCGAGGGAAAGCTCACCTTCACCGGACGGCTCAGGTGGCTCGCCACAGACCCGGCGACCTGGGGGGACCTGTGGTGGACGGTGGCGAACATGTTCGTCTGCATCCTGGCCGTGGCGTCCGCCGGAATCATCGCGACCGGCCTGATCGGGTTCATCGGGCCCGAATTCACCCGGCTCATCCCGCCGCCCGCATTCCCGGGTAACACCCCTAGGACGCTGGCCGTGCTCGGCGTCGCCATCACCATGGCCGGGATAGCGGCGGCCCCGCTACTGCTCCGCGGATACGGCCTGCTGGCCCGCAAACTGCTGGCCCCGGCCGGGCAGGCGGAGCTGGCCCAGCGGGTCAGGCACCTGACGCAGACCCGCACCGAGGCCCTGGACACCGGGGCGGCCGAGATCCGCCGGATCGAGCGGGACCTGCACGACGGGGCCCAGGCCAGGCTGGTCGCCATGGGCATGACCCTGGACGCCGCCGGGCAGATCGTCGAGTCCAACCCCGACGCGGCCCGCGCCCTGGTGTTCGAGGCCAGGGACGCCTCGGTCAAGGCGCTGGCCGAGCTGCGCGCCCTGGTCCGCGGCATCCACCCGCCGGTGCTGGCCGACCGCGGCCTGGCCGACGCGATCCGCGCGCTGGCCCTGGACACCCCCGCGCGGATCAACCTGGCCAGCGAGCTGAACGCCCGCCCGCCCGCGCCGGTCGAGTCGGCCGCCTACTTCGCGGTCAGCGAGCTGCTGGCCAACGTGTCCAAGCACGCCGAGGCCAGGCAGACCTGGGTCGACATCCGGCATACCGACGGGATGCTGCGGATCGGCGTCACCGACAATGGCCACGGCGGCGCCGAGCCGGCCCGGGGCACCGGCCTGCGCGGCATCGAGCGTCGGCTCGCCGCCTTCGACGGAGTCCTCGCGATCAGCAGCCCGCCCGGCGGCCCGACCGCGGTCACCATGGAGATCCCTTGCGCGTTGTCATCGCCGAAGACCTCTTCCTGCTGAGGGACGGCCTGACCCGGATGCTGCAGGCCCACGGCCTGCAGATCGCCGCGGCCGTGGACAACGGGGCCGACCTGCTGGCCGCGGTGACCGCCGACCAGCCGGACGTCGCCATCGTGGACGTCCGGCTGCCGCCCACCTTCACCGACGAGGGCATCAGGGCCGCCTTGGCCGCCCGGCGCGAGGTGCCCGGCCTGCCGGTGCTCGTGCTCTCCCAGTACGTCGAGCAGCTGTACGCCCGCGAGCTGATGGCCAGCGGCAGCGGCGGCATCGGGTACCTGCTCAAGGACCGGGTGTTCGACAGCGGCCAGTTCGTGGACGCGGTCCGCCGGGTGGCGGCGGGCGGTACGGCGATGGATCCGGAGGTGATCGCGCGCTTGCTCGCCCGCAACACCGGCGACGGCACCCTGGCAGCGCTGAGCCCGCGCGAGCGCGAGGTGCTCGCCCTGATGGCCGAGGGCCGGTCCAACGCCGCCATCGCCCAGCGCCTGGTCATCACCGAACGCGCCGTGGCCAAGCACACCGCCTCGATCTTCCTCAAGCTGGGCCTGCAGCCCTCCGACGACGACAACCGCCGAGTCCTCGCCGTCCTCGCCTACCTAGGCGGCTAGCGCGACCCAGGCGGCTAGCGCGACCAGGCGGCTAGCGCGGCGGTCAGGTAACACCAGCCGCCCTAACACCAGCAGAATCAGCCTCAACACGAGGCTAACCTAATCGGAGGATTCCTCCGTTTACCGTGGTGGATCCAGGCTCCGTGGTTGATCCGGTGCACGATAGTGCCCCTAGTCAACCGCCAAGCCCGGATCAACCACGTAACCCAGCGCATCAACCCGACAAAAGGGGCAAATTACCATACAGGGCGCCGCCGTAGGCGCTAGCGCGCTCCCTGCCTCTGCGCCAACACCCTCCCCGGCCTCCCGGCAACCCCGCCCCCGGCTTCCCGGCTGCACCCCTATCCCCGATTTGACTGCGGTTCCGGGGGTTATAGCACCCGAAACCGCAGACAAAGCCGCCTGCCCCGGCGCGCGGCACGCATAACATCTCGTTGGCCGGGCAGGAAAAGAGACACAAACGAGCTAAACGCCAGGGGGCGTCCCATGACCACAGATCCGCGAGCTGCCCCGACCCCCGGCGCAGCCCCCTCGGCCCAGCCGGCCCTGGAAGACGCGCCGCAGGTCCCGCCCCAGCCGGCCGCCCCGCCGGAGCAGGCCCAACCCGAGCCGGTACCGCCGCAGCAGGCCGCTCCGCCCGCAGCGGTGCCCCCGTCACTGCCCCAGCACCGGATCAAGCGCACCAGGACCAGCGGAATCTGGGTGGCGGTGGGCTTCTTCGCCGTCGTCCTGCTCCTCCTGCTGATCTTCATTCTGCAGAACAGCACCAACGTCAGCGTCTCCTACCTGGGCATGCACGGCCACCTTCCGCTCGGCGTGGCCCTGCTGCTCGCCGCGGTCTGCGGCGTGCTCCTGGTCGTGCTGGCCGGGGCGGCGCGGATCAGTCAGCTGCGGGCCACCGCCCGGCGGCACCGCCGCGTCGACGCCAAGCGCGCCGCCGCGGCCGCCAAGCAAACCGCCAACCCCTAGGGCATGCCCCGCGCGATGCGCCGCGCCGCCTCGTGCAGCCGGTCCGGGGTGTGCGCGGCGTAGCCCAGCACGAACCCCGGCACACCGGGCCGCTGCCGGTGCCAGGACAGTGGCTGCACCAGCACCCCGGTCCGCAGGATCGCCTCGGCCAGGTCCGCGTCGGAGCCGTCAAGCCCGGGGAACGTGATGAGCAAGTGCAGCCCGGCCGCGACGCCCTGCACCCGGGCCTGCGGCAGGTGCTCGCGCAGTGCCCGGAGCAGGCCGTCGCGCCTGCTCCGCTGGCGCTTGCGGACCAGCCGGATGTGCTGCTCCAGCTCACCGCTGGAGATCAGCCTGGCCAGCACGAGCTGCGGCAGCGCCGGGCTGCCCAGGTCGCTGGCGTATTTGGCCTCGGTCAGCTCGGCCCGGAGCCGGGCGGGCGGGATCAGCCAGCCCAGCCGCATGCCGGGGGCCAGCGTCTTGGACGTGCTGCCCGCGTAGGCGACCAGCCCGGGCGCCGAGGCGTGCAGCGCCGGGACCGGTGCCCGGTCGTAGCGGAACTCCGCGTCGTAGTCGTCCTCGACGATCAGGCCGTCCGCCGCGGCGGCCCAGTCCAGCAGGTCGCGGCGGCGCCGCGGGGCCAGCACGACCCCGGTGGGGAACTGGTGCGCGGGCGTGAGCAGCGCCGCCCGCACCTCGCTGCGGACCAGCTCGCCGACCCGCATGCCGTGCTCGTCCACCGGGACCGGCACCGGCCGCAGGCCCCAGTAGGCGAGGTCGTCGCGGGCCCCTCGCGAGCCGGGATCCTCGACCGCGATCTCGCCGAGGCCCCGCGTCCGCAGCACCCGGGCCAGCAGGGCGAGCGCCTGGGCCACCCCGGTGACCACGATGATGTCGCCGGGCCCGGCGCGCAACCCGCGGGTGCGGGCGAGCCAGCCCGCCAGTTCCGTGCGCAGCGACAGGCTGCCACGCGGGTCGCCATAGCCGAGGTCGGTCACGCTGGCCTGCTCGAGCACCAGCCGTTCGGCCCGGATCCAGGCGGCCCGCGGGAACCCGGACAGGTCGGGCACGCCGGGAGAGAGGTCGATCTCGGCCCGCTCCCGCCAGCCCGGCGGCACCAGCAGCGGCCCGGGCGGCGGCCCCGCCCGAGCCCCCCCGGGCGGCGGCCCCGCCCGAGCCTTCCCGGGCGCCCCGGTGTCCGGAGCCGGGCGCGACACGCCGAGGACCCGGGTGCCGGCCCCGGGCCGGGCGCTGACCAGTCCCTCGTCGGCGAGCCGCTGGTACGCCTCGACGATCACGCCCCGGGAGACGCCCAGGTCACCGGCCAGCAGCCGGGTGGCGGGCAGCGGCGTCCCGGCCCGCAGCCGCCCGTCCATGATGGCGGCCCTGATGGCGGCGGCCAGCCAGCCGGTCAGCCCGCGCACCGGCGCCGCCGCCGGGCTCAGCTGGAGGAAGTCCGCCCCGGTCATTGGTCCACTATAAATCGACCCCGTTGGCCCTGTTAGCTGGACCATCGAACCCATACCTTAGCGTCGTGCCTGGTCTACGCGCCCCCGAAGCCCCCGCCCTGCCTGCCGGTGCCCCCGCCCTGCCTGCCGGTGCCTCCGCCGTGCCCGCCGACGCCCCGCCCGTGCCCGAGGCATCACGCCGCGGCGCGGCCATCGGTGCAGCCGCGGGATCGGCGGCCATGGTCTGCGTGGGCGGCAGCGTCGCGGTCTCCTCGGTGCTGGCCGGGGCGCCGGTGTACACCGCCGAAGGGGTCCGGTACGGCCTCGCCTGCCTGCTGCTCGTCGCGCTGGCCCGGATCACCGGGAGAAGGCTGACCTGGCCGCGCGGAACGGAGTGGCTGTGGCTGTCCGGCATCGCCGTGACCGGCCTGGTGGTGTTCAACCTGGCGCTGGTCGAGGGGTCCCGGCACGCCGAACCCGCCGTGCTCGGCGTGGCCGTGGCCTGCGTCCCCGCCGTGCTGGCGCTGGTCGGCCCGCTGCTGGAGGGGACCCGTCCGCGGACCGGCGCGGTGGCCGCCGCGCTGGTGGTGACGTGCGGCGCCGGCCTGGTACAGGGGCTTGGTCGGACCGACGCCATCGGCGTGGCCTGGGCCGTCGCGGTCTTCGGCTGCGAGGCGGCGTTCACCCTGCTGGCCATCCCGGTGCTCGGCCGGCACGGCCCGTGGGGGGTGTCGGTACACGCGACGTGGCTCGCCACGGTGATGTTCGCCGCGCTGGGCATCATTCACGAAGGACCAGCCGCCATCACGAAGATGACCCGCCCGGACTGGCTCGCCGTCGGCTACCTCGCGGTCGCGGTCACCGCGGCGGCCTTCGTCCTGTGGTATTCCAGTGTCCGGCGGCTGGGGGCCAGCCGGGCCGGGCTGCTCACCGGGATCGCCCCGGTGGCCGCGGCGGTCAGCGGGGTCCTGCTCGGCGGCCCGGCGCCCAGGCCGCTGGTCTGGGCCGGGATCGCGGTCGCCGCGGCCGGCCTGGCCCTCGGCTTCAGGAAGGAGAGAGCGTTATGCATTTCCAGCACGCGGCCGCCCTCTGGGCGGAGTTCCCGGCCCTGGTCCCCGGCGTGCTGTATGCCGAAGGAATCACCGCCGACGCGACGGCCGACACGGACCGCCTGACCGCCGTGGCCAAGGCCCGGCTGGCCGATGGCCCGGAGAGCGAGTTCCCCGAGATCCAGGCGTGGCGCCGCGCCTTCGCCCGGATGGGCCTGAAGCCGACCCAGTACCGCTGCGCCGCGGAGTCGCTGCTGCGCCGGTTCCGCAAGGAGGGCAGCCTGCCGCGGCTGCACCCGCTGGTCGACCTGTGCAACGCGGTCTCGCTGGCCTTCGCCGTCCCGGTCGCCGTCCTCGACGCGGACCAGATCGCGTGGCCGCTCGAGGTGCGGTACGCGGCCGGCGACGAGGACTACCTCACCTTTGGCGGCGAGACCGAGCACCCCGCGCCCGGCGAGGTGATCTTCGCCGATGAGGCCGGGCAGGCGCACGCCCGCCGCTGGACCAACCGGCAGAGCGGCCGCTCCGCGGTCTCGCCCGCCACCACAACCGTCCTGATCGTGGCCGAGGCCCTGCACGAGCGGGCCCCGTCGGACGTACCCGAGCTCATCAAGACCCTGACCGCCGAGATCGCCGCGGTCTGGGCCGTTGAACCCACCACTCCTCAGACCGCCATCCTCACCCCCGCCAACCCCCGCTTTACCCCAGCGCGTCCATGAAGGGTTTACTCCAGGCCGTAGTGAAGTCTTCGCGACCATGAAGATCCGCGAGCACTTAAGCCGAGCGACAGCGCCCCGCCCTCCACCAGCCGCGCATACTCGGCCTCCTGATCCGCCTGGGCCTGCCCGGCCCGCCCCCGGTACCGGTCAACCGCGACCGAGCCGCGCTGGTACGCGCCGATCGCCGTGGCGGCCGGGCCCACGCCGACCGGGCCGTAGTACAGGCCGTGCGGCAAGATCACCAGGTTGGCGGCGAACCGGTGCCCGCCCACGTGCGTGGTCTCCCACACCTGCCCGGGATGCCGGCTCGCCAGGGTCTGCGCCAGCGGCGCGCCGAACCGGGCGCAGCAGGCGCTCCGCTTGCCGTGCGTGCAGACGAGGAACACGGGGTCATCCCACACCTCCCCGAACGAGGGCACGATTCCGGCGGCTAGCTCCTTCAGGTCACGTTCGGCCAGTTCCGGCGCTGACGCGGACACCTCCGCGTACCGCAAGAAGGGCTGCGGATCCGCGGTCCAGCCCAGGAACACCGAACGCACGTCGCCCACCTGGCGGCGCCCCGGCCGGCGGATCATCTGCACCCGCAGGCCGAACTCCTCCGCCGCCTCCACCAGCTCCGCCAGCGGCGCGGGCTGCGCGGCCCCGGACGCCTCGTGCGGCCACGGGCCCGGGTGCTCGATCAGCAGCCAGGCCCGGGACGCCTCCGGCGCCGAGGCCGCCGAGGACTCGGTGCCGTCGTGGCATTCCGCGCCGTGCTCGCAAACAGCGGTCACGCTGGTTAACCTCCGATCACTTTCTCTGAGTTTCATGCTAGGTAATGGAACCAAGGGGCCGGATGCATGAGGAACGCGTGATGGGAGATGTTCCAGGCGTACGCCCCGGCCAGCCCGAACGCCACCAGGTCCCCGGCCCGCAGCCGGCTCACCCGGACCCGCCGGGCCAGCACGTCCTTCGGTGTGCACAGCTGGCCGGCGATCGTCACGGCCTGCCCGGTCACGCCGGGCCGGGGCCACGACGGCGCCCAGTCGTCCACCTCGATGACCGCGAACGGCTGGTCGTGCCCCTTGGCCGCGGGCGTGCGCAGGTGGTGGGTGCCGCCCGCGACCACGGCGAACGCCTCGCCGTGGCTGTGCTTCACGTCGAGCACCCGGGTCAGGTACCAGCCGCAGTAGGCGGTCGCCGCGCGGCCCGGCTCGATCCGCAGCGTCTCGCCCGGGCGGGACAGCTCGGCCAGCCCCCGCCCGTAGCCGGCCCAGTCGAAGGTCGCGTCCGGCCGCGCGTAGTCCACCGCCATGCCGCCGCCGAGGTTGAACTCGGGATCCGTCACGCCGTGCTCCGCGCACCACTCCCGGCCGAACGAGATCAGCCGCCCGGCCGCGGCCAGCAGGTCCCCGGCGCCGACCCCGCTGGCCAGGTGGGCATGCAGCCCGCGCCGTCGCACGGCGGGGGTCAGCGAGCCGGCGCACCGCCGTAGCAGCTCAGTATCCATCCCGAACGGACTTGGTTTCCCGCCCATGACCAGCGCCGCCCGCCCCGATGGGCCGAACGGTCCAGGAAGGTTCACCCGGAGCAGCACGTCGGCCTGGCGCCCGGCTGCCTCGGCCGCCTGGGCCAGCTGGGCGAGCTCGTGCGGGCTCTCCACGTGGAACACCGACGTCCCGGCGGCCAGGGCCGCGGCCAGCTCGGCTGGGGTCTTGCCCGGCCCGCCGAACGCCAGCGGCCGGCCCGGCACGGCCGCGGCCGTGTGCGCCAGCTCACCGCCGGAGGAGACCTCGAATCCGTCGGCGTGCCGGGCCAGCGTGCGCAGCACGGCGGCGTCCGGGTTGGCCTTGACCGCGTAGTAGAACTGCACCGTGCGGGGGAGCGCGGCCCTTATCGCGGCCGCATGAGCGTCCAGCGCGGCCAGGTCGTAGACGTAGGCGGGTATGCCGTCCGGCCCCAGCTTGCCGGCCAGCTCGATGACCCGCTCCGGCGCGATCATGCGGGCTCCAGCTGTGTCAATTCCAGCTGGGCCAGTTCGAGCTGGCGCATCGGATTTGGCACCGTGACGTACCCCGCGTCCCGGTCGGCGTCGCGGGCCCAGCGCACCCGTAGGTTGGCCTTGGCCGGCAGCGGCACCCCGGCCAGCACCGCGCGGAGCTCAGGCGGCCAGGCATGCTCGGCGGCGGCCTCGGTCAGCACGTGCCGCGTCTGGCGCCACAGTTCCTTCTCGCACGCGGCCGCGGTCGCGCTCCGGTCGGCGATGGCCGCCGCGACCTCGGCCAGGTGGTTGACCAGCAGGCAGTAGGCCACCCGGTCCCAGCCGCACCTGGCGTCGTAGGCCAGGCCGCGGGCCACCCCGGCCGGCAGCCCGGCCAGCAGCGCGGCGTGCCGGGACGAGACGAGCTTGGTGCCTTCCAGGTCGCGGAAGAGCACCTGGGCCGGCCAGCCGTCGCCGTCCACGCCGATCAGCACGTTCTGCAGGTGCGGCTCGAGCACGACGCCGTGCCCGAAGAAGGCGCCCAGGACCGGCGGGGCGACCATCCGGACGTAAGCCTGCCACCAGGCGACCAGCCAGTCGCAGTCCCGCCCGTCGAACAGCCGGGCGGCCGGTTCGGTCAGCGACGCCGCGAGCAGCGGGGTCACGTGCGGCTCGGTCCGCACCCGTACGCCCTCCCTGACGATCACGGCCAGGCCCTCGTACACGTCCCGGCTGGCCAGCGCCGCCGTCCGGTACCCAGGCTCGCCGAGTAGGACCGTGCCGGGGAACCGGCGGCCGAGCTCGGCGAAGACCGGCGCCAGCAGCCTGGTCAGCGCGACCGACCCGGCCAGCTCGTACCAGGCGCTCGTGCGGACGCAGTTGGTGATCCGCACGTTGAGGCTGAACTTGCAGAACACGTCCGCGACCGGGTCGTAGACGGTGCACCGACGAGGTGGGGACGACCTCGCGGTCGCCGTCGCCCAGGTCGGCCAGCAGCCCGTGGCGCAGCGCCTGGCTCAGTATCTCCCGATGGCACGGCTCCCCGGCCAGCAGTCGCAGCTGCCAGGGGTGCGCGGGCAGCACCAGGTAGCCGTCCGGCGGAACCGGCCCGCCGAGCCGGTCAAGACCGCTGCTGTCGCCGTCGCCCGCCAGCACGTCGGCGCGGACGGCGAGGAAACGCAGCGGGAACCGCGCCCCGGCCTCCGGCGCGTAGCGCAGCCAGTCCTGCCCATGGCGGGTCTTGGGCGAGGGGTGGAACCGGTGCCCCGCCACCAGCGCCTGCTCGCTCGCCAGATAAGCCTCGACCCGGTCCGCGTCTCCCCGGCCGCTCACGCTTCCCAGCCCCGGACCGGTCACGCTTCCGGGCCCCGAACCGGTCACGCTTCCCAGCCCCGGATCAGAGCCACTTCTTTCACCTTCTTCACTTCTTTCCCTCTGTTCCGCGCGGTACCGCAGGATCGCGCCGAAGGCGGCGTGGCCATCGCTGACCTGGGTGGCGAATTCGGTGTTCGCATGCCAGTGGCCAGGGTCAGCTCGGCCGCGATCAGCTCGGCCAGCCGTCGCCAGCCGATCTCCTGCCACGCGGCCTCCTCCAGGACCTGGACCTCCCCGGCCGGGCGGGGTCCGATCCCGGCGGACGGGCGGCGCAGCCTCGCCCGCAGCATGACCGCGGACCTGGCCAGCCTGATGACCAGGTGCCCGTCGTCCTCCCAGGCCTGGTCCTCCGGCGCCGACACCTCACGGATGAGGCAGTTCAGCAGCGCGTGGCAGGCCAGCGCGTCCGGGCTCACCGGGGCCTCAGGTAGTTCGGGCCGGGCGGGCCGTAGAACTTGTTGATGTCGCGGGCCCCGGTGCGGTCCTTGCCGGTCAGCGTGCCGGCGGTCAGCATCGCCTTGACCGGCAGCCGCCCGGCCTCCAGGAGCCGGGCGCGGAGTAGCCGCGCGGTCGGCTCGCCGCACAGCCGGTCCAGCGCGGCGGCCAGTGCCTCCCGCACCGTGGCCAGCAGCCGGGGCAGCGGGGCATAGCCGTGATCGGCCAGCCCGAAGGCGATCGCGCCCGCACACAGGTGCACGGTGATCGTGATGAACACGTCGGCGAGCGCGTCGTCGGACGCGGTCAGCAGCCGCTGGTCGCCGAACCCGGCCGGCTCAGGCGCCCCGCTGCCCAGCGCGTCCGCCAGCCTCGAGTGGTTGATCAGCGCCCCGTCGAAGTCCTTGACCAGCAGCCTCAGGCTGGGTCCCGGGCCGGCCACCACCGCGGCGTTCTGCTGGTGCGACTCCAGCGCGATCCCGTACCGGACGAACAGCCGTACCGCCAGCCCGAACACCAGGTCCAGATAGCGGCGGAAGAACGCGGGTACCGGTTCAGGCCCGGCCAGTTCCTCGATCACGAGCCCGCCGTTCGTCTCCGCCAGCAGCGCGGCGACCGGCACGATCCGGCACGCGCCGAGCCCGTCCGGCAGCCTTCGCCGCAGGTAGGCCAGGCACGGATGCCCGGCGTGCGCGAAGTCGCCGTCGTCGGCCAGCAGCAGCCCGGCTAGCCCGGGGTCGCGGTCCGCCGCCGTGGCGAGCACCCGGCGGACCAGCGCTCCGTCGCCCAGCGTGCGCGGTTCCAGTGCGCGCCGGTTCCGCGGCCCGAGCGTGCTGACCGGCAGCGGCAGCTTGAGCTGGGTACCCGGATCCGCGCTGACCGCGACCGTCCGGTGGACAGGGTGGGCCGCACCCGCAGCCACCGCCCTGGCGCGACTCGCGCCGCCGGGAGCAGCCGTGTCCCCAGCCGGGCCTCGGCCAGCGCGCGCGGCAGCGCGAGCCGCGCCGTCAGCGGATGCACCGGCATCAGCTCGTGCGTATCCGCTAGGGCCTCCGGCAGCCCGGCATCCCGCATCGCCGGCCACCAGCCCGGCCGGCCGGGGCGCGCCGTCACCATCGCCGCCCGCGGCACCGCCACCCAGTTCAGCTGGAACTCGGGCCAGAACTCCGGCGCGTAGCGCAGGGAGTCCTCGTCGGTGAAGCCGAGCCGGCAGGCCGCGGTGGGATAGGCCGGGTGCGGCCGGGCCGCGGCGAGCGCGTCGTAGCAGACCGCCCCGCCCGCCGCCAGCCACGGCCCGCGCGGCAGCGCCGCGGGCAGGTGCCGGGCGCGGAGCCGCAGCGTCGCCAGCGCCTGCCGGCACTCCACGCCGAACGCGGCCACGCCGTCCGCATCCGCGGCCGGCGCCGCGCCAAGCACGCCCTCCACGTCCCCGAGGGTGAGCGCCGCGGCCAGCGCAGAGGACCGCGCCACGGCGAGATCGCCCAGGTACCCGTCGCCCCGCAGCGGCAGCGCTCGCCCGCCGGGCAGCGCGAGCACCGCCCCGCCCGCCGTCGCGTGCACATGCCGCGACAGCCCCGCATAGTCCTCCCGCAGCAGCGCGTCGATAACCCCCGCCGCCAGCTCCGCCTCGATATTCCCGCCCGCGCCGTGGTCCAGGCCGGCCTCGGCCAGATCCGTCGCGATCACCCGATGCCCCACTGGTTCGCCCCCCGCGCCGCCCTGACGGAACGTTCCACCATAGCCCGATCAGGTCCGATAGCGGTGATCACGCCCAGGTAGTCGCGGTTGGAGTGGGTCACGTCGACGTGCTCCCCGGGCTGGCGCAGCGGCCAGTAGCCCAGGCTGACCCCGGGTTCCGCGCCGTCCAGGGGACCGCACGGTGGGGCGGAGCGCAGCACCCCGGACCGTTCGGCGATCACGTACTCGGCTACGGCGTGACCCGGCCCGACCGGGGGAGGGCCCGCGGGCAACCGCTCGCCGAGGTGTACCCGCAGCACCCGCTCGAACAGGTCGTCATCGAGCAGCTCCGCCATCAGGAACTCGTCATGGTCGCCGATCAGGCGGTCGTTCACCTCGACTAGCCGAGTTGCTGAACACCGCGTCCACCCGGGGCAGGCCCGCGATCCGCCCGATCAGTGTCCGCGCGTCGTGCACGTCACACCCGATTATCCGGGGCTGTACTCCCTGGTCCGTCCGCCCCCGGGCCAGTGCTCCCGCGTGCGTGTCCGGCTGGTCCGTCAGCAGGAAAACCTCCAGCCCGAGCCGCGCTGCCGCGGGCAGCAATCCGTGCGTCACCGCGTCGGTAGGCTTGGTCGCGACAAGGCAGAGTCGCACATGTCCTCCACTTAGGTAAGGCTAACCTAAGCGAGGACTATAGGGCATGCCCTAACGCTCAGCAGAAGCAATTCCACGAAACGTCACCAGCGTGTCATGACTCGCCGCCGCAGGGCTCAGCCCTTGCGCCAGACGACCCAGTCGGCGCTCTGGTCGGAGGCGACGATCCGCCAGCCCGCTGGGGAGTCCGGCCAGCCCGCCGTAGCAGGCTGGCCGGTCGGCCACGCCGTCTCGACCACGGTCGTCCCGGCCGGCAACGGGTTCTTGCCCGGTGTGAAGGGCTCCAGTTCGGTCCAGGAGACCTCGAACGCTTGCGGCACCCACAGCGGCCAGGCCAGCGAGGAACTGACGGCGACCCGGTCGCCGGGCCTCAGCTTGGCGGCCTGCATCAGCGTGATCGACGCCTGCGCGTTCGCACTTCCGGTCCGCGAGACGTGACTGGTCATCTGGGCCACGGCTACCAGGCTTACCGCGGCCACGCAGGCACCGAACGCCGCGGACACAGCCGCGAACCGAACGCCAGCACGCAACCTGCGCAGCACACCCGCGAAGCCGATCCACACCGCGAGCATGACGAGCGTCACCGCCGTGGCCAGCGGCACGCTGGCCTGCGTCCAGTTCAGGGTGACCACGGCCGGCTCGGCGAAGTTGAATGCGTCGCCGAACCCGGCTGTGGGCACCGTCGTCCCGATATAGACGGCCACCGTCACGGCGGCCAGCAGGAAAAGCCCGGTGGCGACGGCGGCGCAGACCAGGATGTCCCGCATCCCGGCCCGGAGCAGCATCACGGCGCCGACTAGGAAGAACACAATGATCATGCCATCCAGGTAGCGCCCTGACGCCCAGGCCTGCGGCTGGTCCGAGGGCAGCGCGGCCGGCGCGGTACAGGCGATGGCCGTCGTCACCGTCACCGAGAGCGCGGCCATGATCCGCAGGTCGCTCCGGATGTCGCGGCGCACGATCACCAGCAGCGCGGCGACCAGGCCGATGCCCGCGATGCCCCAGCTGTCGAGCACCAGCCGCCACAGCTGGCCGGCCGCCATCTCGAGCACGTGGATCGTGCCGTTCACGCTGGTCAGCCGATGCCGTATCTGGCCGGACAGGCTGCGCGTGCCCTCCGGGTAGACAGACAAGGTGATGTGGTGGTTCAGCATCCAGCCCCCGGCCGCCGCGACCATCGCGGTCAGCGCGGCCGCGAGCACGCTGAGCCGGGCGGCGGCCTGGCGCCAGGCGATGAACGCGCCGACCGCTGCCAGGCCCGCCACCATCACCAGGCCGCGCGAGTGGATCACGTAGGCGGACGCGGCCAGCAGCGCGGAACCGGCCGCGTTCGCGTACCGGACCCGCGCCGACGAGGCCGTCAGCCAGCTGTGCGTGGTCAGCAGCCAGGCCAGCGTGATCACCGGGAAGACCGCGTCGGTCATCGCGTATTCGCTGTAGAAGAACCCGGCGGGCACCAGCGCCGCCACGGTGGCCACGCCGTACGCCGCCGGGCGGCCGAGGCTGAGCCTGCGGCAGGCCAGGTAGCCGAGCGGCAGCACCAGGGCGCTGATCAAAGCGTTGATCACCAGCACGGCGTGGTAGACGGTCGAGGGATTGCTGGTGAACCAGTACACCGGCGTGATCAGCAGCGGATAGCCAGCCTGGTACAGCGTCGAGCCGGACAGGTCGGCGCCGGGCCCGCCCGCGAGCACCCGCGCCGTGACCAGGTACGCCGTCTCGTCCGGGTTGGCCAGCGGCATGAACTGCTGCCAGCTGAACCACACCCGCAGCCCGGCCTGGACGAGCCAGCCCACCGCGAGCAGGATCACCCAGCGGCGGGCCGAGGCCCAGGAGCTCGTCGTCGCCGCTCCCGGGGCGCGCAGCCGGGTCCGGGGCGATACGGGGGCGCTGCCTCGCGCGTCCACCGCGGCCGCCCCGGCCCCGCTCCTCGTGCCCAGCGTGATCAGCAGGCGTGCCAAGGCCAAAGCCTCCCAGATGTCGAATGAACGGCCCGGCCTCGGCCCCGGGCGATCGTATTCCGCGTACGCCGGAAGATGGCGCTGGCGACGCGCGTGTGACCAGGGTGGTAGTTCAGTCTGAGAACAAGTTGGGTGGGACTTGTGTCCACGCCTAGAACTCGCTGGCGCGCCCCGCATCACCAGGCGCGGCGCCGGCGCCGGGCCGTGCCGCCCAGGGGTGTAGCATCGGTCGGGTGTCACGGTGGTATCCGCGCTTTACCCTGGCTCCGGGCGGAGCCGGGCGCCTACGCGTGCTCTGATCACCGCCTGGAGCCAGTAAGGCGACGGACAGCCCTGTATCACGAGGGTGTGCTGGCTCCCGGGGCCCGGGCAGCCGCCCGGGAGGAGACGCGCCCGATGACGCGCACCAGCGATACCCGGATCACCGGCTACGAGCCACTGCTTTCCCCGTCAGCCCTGCTCGACCAGTTGCCGCTGGACGACGAGGCCACGGCGACCGTGGAGCAGAGCCGCGCCGAGGTCCGCGCCATACTCGACGGCACCGACGACCGCCTGCTGGTCATCGCCGGGCCCTGCTCGGTGCACGACCCGGTGGCCGCGCTCGACTACGCCGGGCGGCTCAAGGACGCCCGCGAGCGGCACCGGGCCGACCTGCTGATCGTGATGCGGGTGTACTTCGAGAAGCCGCGTACCGTGACCGGCTGGAAAGGCCTGATCAACGACCCGGGCATGGACGGCGGCCACGACGTGCACCGCGGCCTGCGCACCGCCCGCCAGGTGCTGCGCGACATCGTCGCGATCGGCCTGCCGGTGGGCTGCGAATGGCTGGACCCGATCACGCCGCAGTACATTGCGGACACGGTGACCTGGGGCGCGATCGGCGCGCGGACCACGGAGAGCCAGGTCCACCGCCAGCTCGCCTCCGGGCTTTCCATGCCGGTCGGATTCAAGAACGGCACCGACGGCGACGTCCAGGTGGCGGTGGACGCGTGCCGGGCCTCGGCCGCCGGGCACACGTTCTTCGGCGTCACCCCCCACGGCGTCGCCGCGGTGGTGACCACGGCGGGCAATCCGGACACGCACGTGATCCTGCGCGGCGGCCGGTCCGGGCCCAACTACGAGGCCAGCCACATCGCCAAGGCCCTGGACCTGATCGCCGCGGCCCGGCTGCCACGCCGCCTGATGGTGGACGCCAGCCACGGCAACAGCGGCAAGGACCACCGCCGCCAGCCGGTGGTCTGCGCCTCCATCGCCGAACAGGTGGCGGCCGGCGAGCGCGGCCTGACCGGGGTGATGCTGGAGAGCTTCCTGGTCGAGGGCAAGCAGGAACCGGGACCGCCGGCGGCGCTCCGCTACGGGCAGAGTGTCACCGACGCGTGCATGGACTTCGCCACCACCGCCGCCGTACTGGCCGAGCTGGCCGCCGCCGTCAGGACCCGGCGGCAGGCAGCCGGGTGAGGGCGTCGTCGATGCGCTCCTGGGAGAGCTCGAAGTCCTCCATCTCGCCGGTCAGGTAGTGCTCGTACGCGGCCATGTCGAAGTGCCCGTGGCCGCACAGCGCGGTCAGGATCACCTTCTGCTCGCCCGATTCGGTGCAGCGCTTGGCCTCCTCGATCACCGCGGCGAGCGCGTGCGACGGCTCCGGGGCCGGGATGATCCCCTCGGCCTTGGCGAAGGTCACCGCGGCCGCGAAGCACTCTCGCTGCGGCTTGGCGACCGCCTCGAACAGGCCGAGCTCGTACATGTGCGAGAGCAGCGGGGACATGCCGTGATAGCGCAGCCCGCCGGCGTGCACCGGGTCCGGGATGAAGTCGTGGCCGAGGGTGTGCATCTTCAGCAGCGGGGTGAACCCGGCGGTGTCGCCGAAGTCGTACGCGTACCGCCCGCGGGTGAACGACGGGCAGGCCGACGGCTCGACCGCGCGGATGACCGGGTTGGCCCGGCCAGCCAGCTTCTCCCGCAGGAACGGGAAGAAGAGCCCGGCGAAGTTGGAGCCGCCGCCGGTGCAGCCGACGATCAGGTCCGGCATCGACTCACCGGCAGCGGCGAACTGCTTGACCGCCTCCTGGCCGATCACCGTCTGGTGCATCAGCACATGGTTGAGCACGCTGCCGAGGGCGTACCTGGTGTCGGCGCTGCCGCCGGCCGCCTCGACCGCCTCGCTGATCGCGATGCCCAGGCTGCCCGGCGAGTCCGGGTGCAGGGCCAGCACATCGGCGCCCGCCTTGGTGGCCCGGGACGGGCTGGCGTGCACGGTGGCACCCCAGGTCTCCATCATCGTGCGCCGGTACGGCTTCTGGTCGTAGGAGGCGCGGACCATCCAGATCTCGCAGTCGATGCCGTACTGCGCGCAGGCAAAGGCCAGCGCGCTGCCCCACTGCCCGGCGCCGGTCTCGGTGGTGAGCCGCTTGGTGCCCTCGGCCGCGTTGTAGTACGCCTGCGGAACGGCGGTGTTGGGCTTGTGCGACCCGGCCGGCGACACGCCCTCGTACTTGTAGTAGATGCGCGCCGGGGTGTTCAGCGCCTTCTCCAGCCGGTGCGCACGGTACAGCGGAGTGGGCCGCCACAGCCGGTAGACGTCGAGCACATCGTCCGGGATGCCGATGAACGAGTCGGTGGCGACCTCCTGGCGGATCAGCTCCATGGGGAACAGCGGCGCGAGATCCTCCGGGCCCACCGGCTGGCCCGTCCCCGGGTGCAGCGGCGGAGGCGGCGGCGCGGGCAGGTCGGGGATCATGTTGTACCACTGGCGTGGGATCTCGGACTCATCCAGTGTGATCTTGGTGCGCTCGGTCACGACGGCCTCCGATCTCCGACGGGAACATCTTTCCCGAACAGTACTAGCTGGGGGGACGACCCCCCCATACCCCCCCGCTCCTGGGGGGACCCGTCCCCCCAGACCCCCCTGGGGGACCCCTCCGGGGCCCCGGCAGGGGCCCGGCCGGGCCCCTACGGGCCCCGGGCCCCGGCCGGGCCCCGGGTTAGCCCACGAGGGTCTTGACCGCGGCGGTCAGGTCGGCCATCGCCTTCTTCGCGTCGGCGAAGAACATGCTGGTCTTGGGGTCGAAGTACAGCTCGTTCTCCATGCCGGCGTATCCGGTCCCCATCGAGCGCTTCACCACGATGATCGCCTTGGCCTGGTCCACGTCCAGAATCGGCATGCCGGAGATGTCGTTGCCCGGCCTGCGGGCGGCAGGATTGGTCACGTCGTTGGCCCCGATGACCAGGGCGACGTCCGTCCTGGCGAACTCGGGGTTGATCTCGTCCATCTCCCTGAGCTGCGGGTACGGCACGTTCGCCTCGGCCAGCAGCACGTTCATGTGGCCGGGCATCCGGCCCGCCACCGGGTGGATGGCGTAGCTGACCTCGATGCCGCGGTCCTCCAGGATCTTGGCCAGTTCGGCCACGCCGTGCTGGGCCTGAGCGGCGGCCAGGCCGTAGCCGGGCACGATGATCACCTTGGACGCGTAGGCGAGCTGGATGGCCGCGTCGTCGGCGGCGATCGAGCGGACCTGCGCGTCCGCGGCCGCCTCCACCGCGATCGCGCTGTCCCCGGTGCCGAACCCACCCACGATGATGTTGGCCAGCGACCGGTTCATCGCGTCGGCCATCAGCTTGGTCAGGATGCTTCCCGACGCGCCCACCAGCGCGCCGGCCACGATCAGCGCCCAGTTGCCGATGACGAACCCGGCCATCGCCACCGCGGTGCCGGTGAACGCGTTCAGCAGCGAGATGACCACCGGCATGTCCGCGCCGCCGATCGGCAGCACCATCATCACCCCGAACGCCAGCGAGGCCAGCACCACGATCAGCAGCGCGGGCAGGCTGGCCGTGGTCAGCATGAACGCGGCCGCGCCGATGGCCACGACGGCCAGCGCCACGTTGATCGCCCGGCCGCCCTTGAAGATGATCGGCTGCCCGGGGATCGTCCCCTGCAGCTTGCCCGCCGCGATGATCGACCCGGAGAACGTGACCGCGCCGATGAGCACGTCGAGCAGCGTGAACACCGTGGTGGCGCCGAGCACGCCACCGGCGTTGGACTCGGACTCGATGTAGCCGTAGATCGCGATCAGCGCGGCCGCGCCGCCGCCGACCGCGTTGAACGCCGACACTAGCTGCGGCATCGCGGTCATCTGCACCGTCCGCGCGGCGTACAGGCCGATCGCGGAGCCGATCAGGGTGCCGGAGATCAGCACGATCCAGCCGGCCGCGGTGACCGTGCCGTCGTGGATCAGCAGGATCAGCGTGGCGATGCCCGCGATCACCATGCCCGCGATGGACACCTGGTTGCCCCGGCGTGCGGTGGCCGGGCTGTTCATCAGGTGCAGGCCGACCACGAAGCACGCCGCCGCCAGCACGTAGACGAGCTGGATCTCCCCGGTGAATCCGCTCACTGCCGGCCCTTCCCGTCCAACTCGGGCTGCGGCTGCGCCTTCACCTGAGGCTGAGCCTTGCGGCGGAACATCTTCAGCATCCGTTCGGTGACCACGTAGCCGCCGACCACGTTGGCGCTGGCGAAGACCGCGGCCACGAACGCCAGGATGTAGCCGACCACGGTGTGTGCCGTCACCCCGATCAGCAGGGCGCCGGCCAGGACGATGCCGTGGATCGAGTTGGTCGCCGACATCAGCGGGGTGTGCAGCGTGGCCGGCACCTTCCCGATGACCTCGATGCCGACGAGCAACGCGAGCACGAAGATGGTCAGGTCAGTTACTAGGGCCGTCGACACCGGGGCCTCCCTCTGCTGACTCGGGCTGGGCTGACTGGGGCTGGGCTGACTGGGGCTGGCCTGACTGGGGCTGGGCTGGTTGGAGCAGGCTGGCCACGCCCTCGTGGACGACCCTGCCGTCGTGCGCGATCACCACGCCCGCCTGGATCTCGTCGCTGGTGTCGATGGCCAGCGCGCCGTCCCTCGTCAGGTGCAGCAGCATCGCGGAGATATTTCGCGAGTAGGCGGCCGAGGCGGCGGTCGGCACGGTGGCGGCCAGGTTCTCCGCACCCACGATCGTGACCCCGTTGCCTGTGACCGACGTCTCGCCGGGAACCGAGCCGGTCACGTTGCCGCCCAGCGCGCTGGCGGCCATGTCCACGATGACCGAGCCGGGCGCCATGGCCTTGATCGCGTCCTCGGTCACCAGCAGCGGCGGCTTGCGCCCGGGCACCTGCGCGGTCGTGATCACCACGTCCTGCCTGGCGATGTGGCCGGTCAGCTCCTCCTGCTGGGCCTGGCGCTCCTCGGCGGTCAGCTCGCGCGCGTAGCCGCCCTCGCCGGCTGCGGAGCCGACCGAGGTCAGCTCGACGAACGTGGCCCCGAGCGAGGTCACCTCGTCCTTCGAGGTGGGCCTGATGTCGTAGCCGCTGACCACCGCGCCGAGCCGGCGGGCGGTGGCGATCGCCTGCAGCCCGGCCACGCCGGTGCCGAGCACGAGCACCTTGGCCGGCCGGGCGGTTCCTGCCGCGGTGATTAGCAGCGGGAAGAACCGGCCGAACTCCCCGGCCGCGACCAGCACGGCCTTGTACCCGGCCACGTTCGACTGGGAGGTGAGCGCGTCCATCGGCTGCGCCCGGGACAGCGTGCGCGGCAATCCGTCCAGGCTGATCACGGTCACGCCGCGGGCGGCCAGCGCTGCGGCGAATTCCGGGCCAGCCAGCGGGGCCAGCATGCCGATGACCGCCTGGCCCGCCCTGAGCTCGCTCACCGAGGGCGGTCTAGTGACGGTGAGGATCACGTCGGCGGTCCGGTAGATCTCGGCGGCGCTGACGATCGACGCGCCCGCGTCGGCGTAGGCGGCGTCGGACAGCCAGGCGCCGTCCCCCGCACCGCTCTCCACCAGCACGTCGATTCCTGCGGGACGCAGCCGGGAGACCGCGTCCGGCACCAGGGCCACGCGGCGCTCGCCCGGCGAGGTCTCCTTCAGGACTGCTGCCTTCATGCGTGCGACCTCGTATCCATTCCCCGGTTCTTCCGTTCTGCGGTCTCCGCCCGAATCTGACCATATCCATCATGACCCAGGCGGGAGGGCCTACGCCGCAGGCTACCCGCACCCTGGGCTAGCCCTTTTACGTCTCGGCGCGCAGCAGCTTGCTGATCTTCTCTCCGGCCGCGACCACGGCCGCGGCATGCACCCGCCCGGGAGATCTGGTCAGGCGCTCGATCGGGCCGGACACCGAGACGGCGGCCAGCACCCGGCCGCCGGGCCCGCGCACAGGCGCGGACACCGACGCCACGCCGGGCTCGCGCTCGGCCGCGGTGGCGGCCCAGCCGCGCCTGCGCACCTGGGCCAGCGTGGTCGCGGTGAACTTGGCGCCGCGCAGCCCGCGGTGCATCCGCCCGCCTTCTTCCCAGGCCAGCAGGACCTGCGCGGCTGAGCCGGCCGTCATCGGCAGCGCGGCACCGACCGGGACGGTGTCTCGCAGGCCACTGGTCCGTTCGGCCGCGGCGACGCAGATCCTCGTGTCCGCGTGCGGCCTGTAGAGCTGGGCGCTCTCCCCGGTCATGTCCCTGAGCTGGGTCAAGACGGGCTGGGCGATGGCCAGCAGCCGGTCCTCCCCGGCCGCCGCGGCCAGCTCGCCGATCCGCGGCCCGAGCACGAACCGGCCCTGCGCGTCGCGGGCCAGCATCCGGTGGCTCTCCAGGGCCACCGCGATCCGGTGCGCGGTGGGCCGGGCCAGGCCGGTCGCCTTGACCAGCTGCGCCAGCGAAGCCGGGCCGCTCTCCAGGGCGGACAGTACGGAAACCGTCTTGTCGAGGACGCCGACTCCGCTAGAGTTGTTCATGTTCTGAATACTGCCGTCTCGGAATGCGAGACGCAAGCGGAAGGGAGAGAGCGTCATGGGCCGTACGCTCGCCGAGAAAATCTGGGACGCCCACGTGGTGCGCAGCGCGGAGGGCGAGCCCGACCTGCTCTACATCGACCTTCACCTGCTGCACGAGGTCACCAGCCCGCAGGCGTTCGACGGGCTGCGCGCGGCCAATCGCAAGGTACGCCGTCCCGACCTGACCATCGCCACCGAGGACCACAACGTGCCGACGACCGGGATCACCGGCCCCGGCGTGCCCCTGACCGGACCCGACAGCCCGGTCACCGACCCGGTGTCCCGCACCCAGGTCGAGGCGCTGCGGAAGAACTGCGCCGAGTTCGGCGTCCGGCTGCACCCGATGGGCGATGCCGACCAGGGCATCGTGCACGTCATCGGCCCGCAGCTCGGGCTGACCCAGCCGGGCCTGACGATCGTGTGCGGCGACAGCCACACCTCCACCCATGGCGCGCTCGGCGCGCTGGCCTTCGGCATCGGCACGAGCGAGGTCGAGCACGTGCTGGCCACCCAGACCCTGCCGCAGGCCAGGCCCAAGACGATGGCTATCACCGTGGACGGCATGCTGCCCGAGGGCGTAACGGCCAAGGACCTGATTCTGGCCATCATCGCGAAGATCGGCACCGGCGGCGGCCAGGGATACGTGCTCGAGTACCGCGGCTCCGCGATCCGCTCGCTGACCATGGCCGGGCGGCTGACCGTCTGCAACATGTCGATCGAGGCCGGCGCCCGGGCCGGGCTGGTGGCACCGGACGAGGTCACCTTTGCCTACCTGGAGGGCCGGCCGCACGCGCCATCGGGAGCCGCATGGGAGGCCGCGCTCGACTACTGGCGCACGCTGCCCACCGACACCGACGCCAGCTTCGACCACGAGGTTGTCCTCGATGCCGCCACCCTGACGCCGTACGTGACCTGGGGCACCAACCCGGGGCAGGCGCTGCCGCTGGCCTCGTCGGTGCCCGACCCTGACTCCTTCGCCGACCCGGCGGCCCGGGCTGCCGCCGAGCGCGCGCTGGCCTACATGGACCTTAAGCCCGGCACCGCGCTGCGCGACGTCGCCGTGGATACGGTCTTCGTCGGCTCCTGCACCAACGGCCGGATCGAGGACCTGCGGGCCGCCGCCGCGGTGCTGCAGGGCCGGCACGTGGCGCCGTCGGTCCGGATGCTGGTGGTCCCGGGATCGATGGCCGTCAGGGCTCAGGCCGAACGGGAGGGGCTCGACGCCATCTTCACGGCGGCGGGCGCCGACTGGCGGTCGGCGGGCTGCTCGATGTGCCTCGGCATGAACCCGGACAAGCTCAGCCCGGGGGAGCGCAGCGCCTCCACCTCCAACCGCAACTTCGAGGGCCGCCAGGGCAAGGGCGGGCGCACCCACCTGGTCTCGCCGGAAGTCGCCGCCGCCACCGCCGTGACCGGCCACCTGGCCGCACCCGCTGACCTGTAGAGGAGCCTGACCAATGGAACCGTTCGTCACGCACGTCGGCCGCGCGGTGCCGCTGCGCCGCAGCAACGTCGACACCGACCAGATCATCCCGGCCGAGTACCTCAAGCAGGTGAGCCGGACCGGCTTCGGCAAGGGCCTGTTCGCCGCCTGGCGCGAGGACCCGTCCTTCGTGCTCAACCAGCCGCAGTACGAAGGCGCGACGATTCTGGTCGCGGGCAAGGACTTCGGGACCGGCTCGTCCCGCGAGCACGCCGTCTGGGCGCTCACCGACTACGGCTTCCGCGCCGTGATCGCGCCCAGGTTCGGCGACATCTTCCGCGGCAACTCGACCAAGGCGGGTCTGCTCCCGGTGGTGCTGCCCGAGGCCACCGTGGCTGCCCTGCAGGACGCGGTGGAGGCTGAACCCGCCACCGAACTCGTCGTGGACCTGGACAACCGCGTCGTGACCGCCGAGGCCGCCGGAATCGAGGCGTCCTTCGACATCGACGACTACACCCGCTGGCGGCTGCTAGAGGGCCTGGACGACATCGGCCTGACCCTCCGCCACGTCGACGACATCACCGCCTTCGAGCACTCCCGCCCCGCCTTCCTCCCCGTCACCGCCTGACCCACTCACCGCACTCAATCGCTGCAGTCAGCCTGGTCCCCAGCGCCCGCTCGCGCTGGGACCTCAAGGAGGGGCCGCGGTGCGCATCAGCACCGAACCGCGCCAGAGCGGCGCTGTGACCTAGGGCGTAAGCGTCTGGTAACCGATAACCGGCGTTTGGTTACTTTGCGTATAGCTGTTGGCTGCCTGGGCGTGTGATATTCGCCGACACGCCGGCCAATCTGGCCATGGTCATTGTGCAACAGCGTTTGATCGCCTACTTTCGGGCAGGTCAGAGGTCGCGATCTCGTCTCGGAGCCCACGCGACCTGTGGGGGAAACGCAGGAGTGAACCATGAACAAGCGTGATCTGATCGACGCGATCTCGGGACGGTTGGGGGACAAGAAATCCGCGACCGAAGCCGTGAACGCGGTGCTCGAGACCATCCAGTCCGCCGTCGCCGCGGGCGACAAGGTGGCCATCACCGGGTTCGGCGTCTTCGAGAAGAGCGAGCGCCCCGCGCGCACGGCCCGCAACCCCGCCACCGGCGCGACCATCCAGGTGCCGAAGTCCTCCGTGCCCAAGTTCCGCCCCGGCGCCGACTTCAAGGCGCTCGTCAACGGCGAGAAGCCCAAGAATTGACGTCCTCCCCGACCTGAAAGCCGCGGATGCCGGGCGCGGCTCACGCCGCGCTCCGGCGGGTTCCTGCTTCATCAGCGACTGCGAGGGCCGTCCCTCGTCTTACACCGCCTCCACAGGCATTTATCCTCTCCCTGCGTCCCAGGGCGAGTATGTTCCTGGCGGCGTTGAGATCCCGGTCGTGGACGGTGCCGCATGCCGCGCATTCCCACACCCAGGCCGAGGTCGGCCTGGAGGTCCCGCCGGATGTCCCTCAGCTCGTCATCGGGCATCGTCTGGACGTGTGCCTGGATGTCCCGCTTATCCACTGGCGGCCAGGCTGGTGCGCTCGTCCTGCTCGGCCCGCACCGCGTCAAGCGCGGCTTGCAAGTCCGCCCGCACCGCAGGGACGGGGTCCTGGCGGCCGAAGAACGCGATGGCGCGTTCAAGGTCGCGGCGGTAGGCCTTCAGCTCGGCCATGGTCAGCGCGTGCAGGGGGTGCCTGGGCTGTCCTGCGGGGTGTCATCTCCGTGATCCCCAGCGGCTGTGGCCGCGCATCAGCGAGCATGGCCGGCGGGCGCACGCGGCGGTGAGCCGTCCGCAGGACGGGCACCCGGCCGACACGTCCACACGGTGGTCCCGTCCCAGGGTGCAGGTCTGCTCCGGGGGCAGGCCGACGCGCAGCACACAGTGCGGCGCCCGGCCGGCGCAGGCGCAAGCGCCAACCGCAGCGCGGGGGCCGGGCGCACGCGCGCAGGGACGGCTAACCGCAGGCCGGGGCGCTTGCGCAGGGCGGTCTGGATGATCCGGTCGACGAGTTGCGGCAGCGGCAGGCCCGAAGCCGCCCACATCATCGGGAAACCCGAGGCCGGGGTCATCCCCGGCATCGTGTTGATCTCGTTGACCAGGATCTTCCCGGCCGGCGTGTAGAAGAAGTCGACCCGTGCCAGGCCCTCGCAGGAGATCGCGTCGAAGGCCGCGCAGGCCAAGCGCCTGATCTCCGAGGCCGTCTCCACCGGCACCGGCGCGGGGATCCGCATCGTGGTCGCCGAGGCCAGGTACTTGGCCTCGAAGTCGTAAAACGACGAACCGGGGTCCACCACGACCTGGCCGGGCACGCTCGCCTCTGGCGGCCCCCCGTCCAGGCCCTCCAGCACCGCGCACTCCACCTCGATCCCGTCCACCGCCGCCTCGACCAGCACCTTGGGGTCATGCGCCCGAGCCGCCTCGATGGCCGGCTCCAGATCGTCAGCCACGGAAACCCGGGTGATCCCGATGCTCGAGCCGCCGCGGGCCGGCTTGACGAACACCGGCCAGCCCAGCTCGGCGATCTCGTCCAGGATCCGCTTGCGCTCCGCGACAGCACGCCAGTCCCGCTCGCGCACTACCACGTACCGGCCGATCGGCAGGCCGCGCGCGGACATGAGCAGCTTCATGTACTCCTTGTCCATGCCGGCCGCGCTGGCGAAAACGCCCGCGCCGACGTACAGGGTGCCGGTCATCTCCAGCAGGCCCTGCAGAGTGCCGTCCTCGCCGTAGGCGCCGTGCAGCAGCGGCAGCACCACGTCCACAGCACCGAGGTCCTGCGGGACCGAGCCGGGGCTGGTCACCTGCAAAACCGAGCCGCCAGGGCCGGTCCGCGGGGTGACCTCGGACCCGGGGAAAGCCACCGATTCGACCGACGGCACCGACCCGGAGGACAGCGCCAGCCGGGCCGGGTCGCCCGAGGTGAGCACCCAGCGCCCGTCCGTGGCGATGCCGATGGGCAGCACCTCATACCGATCCTGGTCGATGGCCGACAAGATCAGGCCCGCGCTCGCGCAGGACACGGCGTGCTCGGTGCTGCGGCCGCCGAACACCACGGCGACCCGGATCTTAGGCTGCCCCACGCATCCTCCCGTCCCGGCCAGAGCCCGAAGCCAAAGCCCGAAAGCCGAAAGCCCGAAAGCCGAAAGCCGAAAGCCAAGGCCCGAAGCCAAGGCGCGAAGCCCGAAAAGCCCGAAGCCAAAGCCCGAAAGCGAACCACCAGGCTACGGCCTGCTGAGCGACTCCAGGGCGACATACGCGTCAGAAATGAGATCCTCGGCGTCCTCGAGGCCGATGGAGAAGCGTACCGCCCCCGGGTCGATGCCGCCGGCCGCCAGCGCCCGGTCGTCCAGCTGCCGGTGCGTGGTCGAGGCCACGTGGCTGACCACGGTGTGCGTCCCGCCCAGGGACGTGGCGAGCTGGGAGAGCCGCAGCTTGTCGGCGAAGGCCATGCCCGCCTCGCGCCCGCCGTGCGGCGTCACTGTGACGATGGCACCAAAGCGCACGCCCTCCGGCCCGGCATCGAACAACCGCCGCGCCACCTGGTGCCCGGAGTGCTCGGGCAGCCCGGGGTAGTCGATGCGGAGCACGGCCGGGTGGCGGGACAGCGCCGCGGCGAACACCGAAGCCGTCGAGCAGGCCCGCCGCACCCGCAGCGGCAGCGTCTCCAGGCCGCGCCGCAGCAGGAACGCCTCATCCGGCGCCAGGGAGCCGCCCGTGTCCACCCGCACGCCGCGGATGCTGCTGATCAGCTCGATGCGACCGGTGACCACGCCGCCGGTGACGTCGGAGTGGCCGCCGATGTACTTGGTGGCCGAGTGGATGACCAGGTCGGCGCCGTGCTCGAGCGGCCGGCAGATCACCGGAGGGGCCAGCGTCGAGTCCACCACCAGCAGCGCGCCGCCGTCGTGCGCGATGTCGGCCAGCTTGCGCAGGTCCGCCACTGCCGTGGTGGGGTTGGCGATCGTCTCGGCGTAGACGATCCGGGTTGTCGGCCGCAGAGCCGCCCGCACCTGATCCAGGTCGGTGATGTCGACGAAATCCGTCTCGACCCCGAATCGCGACAATACGTTCCGCAGGAAGGAAAACGTCCCGCCGTAGACCGCCGAGGAGGCGACCACGTGCGCGCCGGCCCGGGCGAAGGTCCAGAACACCCCGCTGATCGCGGCCATCCCTGAGGCGAACGCCTGCGCGGCGGGCCACCGCGGCAGGTTCACTCCCTCCAGTGCCGCGACCGCCCGCGCGAACGCGTCCACGGTGGGGTTGTCGATCCGGCTGTAGGTGTAGCCGGGCATCTCGTCGTTCAGCACGGCCCGGTACTCCTCGGCCGAGCCGAACGCGAACGACGCCGTCCGGAACACCGGCGTGCCGAGCGGCTGCTGCGACGGCGTCGGCGGGGCCGGAAGGTGCACTGCCCGCGTGTTCTCGCCGGTCTGCTTGCGCACAATGTCCACGAGGTAAATCCGCCGATCTAAAAATCAGGGTCCGTACCACTCCGGCTTGGCTGAGCGTGACGCTAGCATCGACGCGGCCTGCGCGACGGGCAGTCCGTCGCGCATCACGGCCTCGACGACCTCGGTGATCGGCATCTCCACGTGGTGCGCCCGGGCGAGCTCGAGCACCGGCCCGCAGGACGCCACCCCCTCGGCGGTCTGGTTCATCGCGGCCGACGCCGCCGCCACCGTCATGCCCCGCCCCAGGTACTCGCCGAACGTCCGGTTCCTGGACAGCGGCGAGCTGCAGGTGGCCACCAGGTCGCCCATCCCGGCCAGCCCGGCGAACGTCTGGGTCTGCGCGCCCAGCGCCGAACCCAGCCTGGCGATCTCGGCCAGCCCCCGGGTGATCAGCGTGGCCCTGGTGTTG
>Ga0070699_100000585_pt1 | contig 34431 bp, 28 predicted proteins | sample KBSK1503metaG_FD_65473 | JGI IMG/M metagenome (GOLD analysis project Ga0070699, IMG submission 65473) | Corn, switchgrass and miscanthus rhizosphere microbial communities from Kellogg Biological Station, Michigan, USA - KBS K1-50-3 metaG | ecosystem: Host-associated > Plants > Roots >...
CTGCGTGCCTTGCAGATCCTTGTAGAGACACGCCGAACTTTCTGACTACATTTCGTGGCCAGATCTCACCGAAACGGCTGCTCAGGATGCAATACCTACAAAGAGTTACGGCAACTCCGGGTTAATCGAGGCGCAATTCACCGCGCTGCGCTACTTCACCCTCGACGGCACCGACCACGCCAGCCACCAGGAACAGGCAAGCATGATCCGCCGGTACATCATCTGGCGCAACAACCACGCCTACGACGAACGACTCCGCCGCATCGTCGACAAGGCAAACGTAGCCTGATGCGGCACTAGTAACAGTGCGGATAGTCGCCGGATGTACCGGCCTGCTATGGAAGCGATCATCGAGCGCATCAGGGGGCGGGACGAACGACTGGGTACACCCGGACGGGTTTCGCAGGGGCCGCGTGCAAGTCCGCAAAGTATTCGTGACAAGCCCGCGCAACCGTGGAAAGCCCACAGTTGGACGCGGGTTGGGTTCTCCGCGATCCGGTCCGGGCCGAAAGCGATTTCTGGATACTCATGTTCCTGGGCATCACAAGGGATGTTGTGAGTCTATAGACATCATCGACTTCGTCCTACCCTTCGGGTTGGTTGCACATTATTGACCGCCAGCAGGGCCGTCCATAATATCGACCACAACTAGGTTCTTGAGGCAAGGATTGAGCAGCGCCAATCCGAATCCGAACCAGAAGCATGCCGCTCGGGAGGCGTTCATGACGACAGTGACGGTCCCTCAGCGTGGTTCCGCTGCTCGCATCGCCGATCCCGTGCATGCGGGACATCCCCGACGAGTCCGAATGAGCAGCCGCAAGTCCGGTTGCGTCACCAGTTGCGAAGGAGAAGACTGTGAGTCTTCGCGTGCTACCGGACCTGACCGATCCTGACCTCTACGCGAACGGGGATCCCCATGCCGCATGGGCGATGATGCGCAGGGAATGCCCCGTTCTCTGGCATGACCATGGCGGCCCGGATCAGGAGCCTTTCTGGGCCGTTACCACATATGAGACGGGGTTGCAGGTCCTCACCGATTGGCACACATTCTCCTCGACGAACGGGACATTCTTGCGCGCCAATCTTTCTGATTCTTTCCCGGGTGGCGGCAAGATGCTGAACCTCATGGATCCGCCGCGCCATACCATGCTCAGGCGGGCCTTCTCCAACCTCTTCACGCGGGCTGCCGTTTCTCGCATGGAACCGAGAATCCGGGAGATCGCGCGGGACCTGATCGCGGCAGCGGTGGACGCCGGGGCCTGTGATTTCGCGAATGACGTCGCCGCCGAGTTTCCGCTGACCGTGGCCGCGGAGCTGCTCAGCGTCGAGCCCGAGGATGTCGCGAAAATTTCCAAACTCAACCGCCTGGCGGCGGAGAACAGCTCGGAATTTGACGGAGCTATTGCGCAGGGAGCCCATCTAGAAATCTTGCGGTACGGCGCAGACGTGGTTCAGAAACGGTGGGAGAACCCAGGCGCCGACCTGATCTCGGCGATGGTCCAGGCGCAGCATAATGGTATAGACGTGTCCGTGGAGGAGATGGTCCTCACCTACGATAATGTGCTTTTTGGCGTAACGGAGACGACACGGCACACCGTTACCTCGGGGCTGCTGGCGCTGCTGGAGAGCCCTCGCCAGCTCCAAGCACTGCGTCGCGGCGAAGCATCGCTTGAAATCGCCGTGGAGGAGATCCTCCGATGCTTCCCGGCGATCAACCACCTCCTCCGGACCGCCACCGCCGACACCACAGTGGCGGACGCGAGCATACGGGCGGGTCAGCCGGTGACCGTGTGGCTTGCGTCGATGAATCGCGACGAGACGCTTTTTGAATGTCCCGACGATTTCATTATCGACCGGTATCCGAACAGGCATATCACGTTCGGCGGCGGCATGCACTTCTGCCTCGGCGCCGCGCTGGCGCGGCTGATGATGCGGGTGCTTCTAGAGGAGCTTTTTGGAATGACCCGGGAGATCGCCCTCAACGACACGCCACAGCGCATCCCGTCGCACCTCACGTCCGGCCTCGAATCGTTGTTCATCACCCTCAGGCCGCGCTAGCCAATCCGGATTATTCGAGAAAGAAACGATCGTGTCTGACGCAGACATCCAACTCATCCGCGTATCCGTCCCAAGGGAGCTCCGGCAGGCTATGGACGACCTCGCGTCCGGAGCCAGAGCCGACGGCTCCGATGTGCTGCTCGCGGCGTTTGCCGTGACGCTGTACCGTCATGCCCTGCAGGAGCAGCCGAGTATCAGGTTGACCGGTACCCGCTGGGAGGGCCAGGAAGCCGACGGCACTCTCCGGCTCGAGCAGCTGCCCGGCCGCAGGTTCGCCGAGGTCATTGAGGAGATTGCGCGCGCCCTGCCGCGGGGACGGCCGGATGAGCTCGCCGCGCACGCGACGGTGGCGGACGTCAACGCCCGGTTCGAGGCCAGGAAGACGGCGGAAGGCTGGGACGTGGACCTCGGTCCGGGCGGCTACGCCAGGTCATATCTCAATCTGCTCGCCGAGGCCGTGCGACGGCCCGACGCATCCGTCGACGGGCTGGCCATGCTGCCCGCGGCGGAGGCGGCGGAACGGGCCGCGCAGATCAATGCCGCCCACGACGTCTACCCGGACCTGCGGCCGGTGCACGCGCCCTTCGAGGAGAAGGCGGCGCGCGAGCCCGACCTGCTCGCCATCGAACAGGGCCAGGTAAAGGTCACCTATGGCGAGCTGGATCGAAGGGCAAACCTGCTGGCCAGACGCCTCATCGACGCGGAGATAGGTCTGGAGCAGACGGTGGGGATCTTGACCGAACGCTCGGTCGACCTGGTCGTGGCCCTGCTGGGGATCTGGAAGGCGGGAGCCGCGTACGTACCGCTCGACTCGAAGATGCCGGCGGAGCGGATAGCGCTGATCGCCGGTGACGCGGCGCTCTCGGCGGTCGTCACGCAGGAGCGGTTCGTGGACCTGCTCGAAGACCATGGCCTGCCGGCCGTCGTGGTACAGGACGAGGGAGCCCCGGAGGCACCGGGTATCCATGTTTCGCTCGACCACGCCGCCTTCATCTACTACACGTCGGGGTCGACGGGCGTACCCAAGGGCGTGGTGACCGACCATCGCTGCGCGGCCGGCCGGCTTGAGTGGCTGGCGCGACGGTACCCACTGCGGGCCGGTGACCGGGTCGTGCACAAAACACCGCTGATCTTCGATGTGTCGCTGTGGGAGATCATCGGCGCGCTGAGCGCCGGAGCAACAATCCTGATGGCCGACCCGGAGGCGGAGTCGGACGTCGCTCATCTCGGGCGACTGCTGTCCGCCGAGCGGACGGTGTTCGCGCACTTCGTGCCGTCGATGCTGAGCGCCTATCTCAACCTCGCGGCGGAGCGGACATATCCCGACCTGCGCTGGGTTCAGCTGTCGGGCGAGGGCATGCCGACTCGCCTGCTCAATCGCTTCACCGAGCACTTCGACGCGGAGTTCCACAGCCTGTACGGCCAGACCGAGACCTCGGAAGTCGCTGCCTGGGAGGGCCGCTTCTGCTCCCGGGGAACCTTCGTGCCGCTCGGCAGGCAGATCGGCATTTACCGGCTGTACGTCATGGACAACGACCTTAACCTGGTACCGCCCGGCGTGCCCGGCGAACTGTGCGTCGCCGGGGTCGGCGGGCTCGCCCGCGGCTACCACGAAAGGCCCAGCCTGACCGCGGAGCGCTTCGTCCCCCATCCGTACCCCATCGAGCCCGGTGAGCGGCTCTACCGTACGGGCGACCTCGCCGCCGTGACCGAAGATGGCGTCATCTCCTACCTGGGACGGCTGGACCACCAGACCAAGATCCGCGGCTGCCGGGTGGAGACCGGCGAGGTAGAGGCGGTGCTGGCCCGGCACCATGCCGTCGTGGAGTCCGTGGTCGTCGCCCGCCCCGACGACGAGGGCGCGAACGAGCTGGTTGCCTACGTGGTCGTAACCGGCGCATCCGTAGCCGAGTTGGCGGCGCATGCCGGACGCTACCTGCCGAGCTACATGCTTCCGGCGGTATATGTCGTGCTCGACGCTCTGCCGATCGGCCCCTCCGGGAAGCTCGACAGGAAGCGGCTGCCCGCGCCGAGCGCCGATGACCGCGCGGCGCTCGCTACGGCCGCCGGGCCGCTCGGGCCGGTGGAGGAATGGCTGTATCAGGTCTGGAAGGAAATCCTCGAGATCGGCCGGGTGGGCGTCTCGGACAACTTCTTCACTGTCGGCGGAAACTCGCTGAAGGCGCTGCAGATGCTGAACCGGGTCGCCGAGTCGTTCGGCCTGGAGTATCCCGTGCGTGACTTCTTCGCCGGACCGACGATCGGACAGATGGCGGCATCAATCGAGCGTTCTCTCACGGAGATGGTGGACGCCATGACCGACGAAGAGGCGAGCGAGTACCTCAGAGTGCTGAAGGGGTGAGCTTATGCCGACCATCGAGTTTTTCGGATGCGATCCGGAGCTCCGCGATGAAGTGGAGTGCCAGATACGTCAACGGCTGGTCTCGGAGCCGTTCCATCGCGATTGCGTGTTTGTCGAGAGCCAGCGCTCGTTGGTGCGCGACTGGCACGGAAACAGTCGGCCCTTCGTCAGGGTCAGCACCCGTTCAGCGGAGCGGGCGGCGCGGTTCAGGGCGATTCTCGCCGATATGTGCGATCTCGAGGTCGTGTTCATCGATTTTCAGCCGGCCACGGTCCAGCCGCAGCGTCCCTCTTGATTCTTGATTCCGCCGCAGCGTCCCCTCCGGAGCACTCCTACGCGAAGCTGGGTGATGCCAGCGGAGATGCCAGTGGACGGGCCTCAGCCGGATCGGCGTCCAGGCTCGCGGCGACCTGCCGGGCTATCCACTCGGCTCGGAAGGGCATGACCGGGAGCAGAGTATCGCCCAGACCGTGGGAGTGCTCCGCCGCGCCCTGGACGTAAATCCCGGCGGCCAGTTCCGGTTTTGCCGGCACCCGGTAACCTCGTTCGATCACGAGGCGGCCTTCGGCGTCGCGTTCGAGCAGCGACGACAGGTCCCCCGCCAGCTCGGCGGGGAGGTCGCGATGGTACCCCGTCGCCAGCACCAGGAGATCGGCCTGGAGTCCGGTGACCGGCCCGGCGATTTCGAGGAATAGCCGCTGGTTCTCCTCGGCTACCCCGAGCAGCCGGCTCCGCGTGTGGATGTGCAGCCGGTTCCGCCCTCTGGCCGCCTCCTGGTACTGGAACCGGTACAGGGAGTGGAGCAGGTCGGCATCCACAACGCCGTAGTTGCTGTTCCGGAAGGCGGCGTGATAGTCGGCATCGCCGCTTCGCTGGGCGTCGAAATGACGATCGACTTCCGGCTCCATGAAGATGTCGTTGATGTAAGGCGTATCGTCCGCTGGCCGGGGTGCGGGCTCGGAGACGATCCAGTGAATCGCCGCCATGGGCAGTTCGCGCGCAAGATGCTGGGTGAGTTCCGCACCGGACTGCCCGCCGCCTATCACGGCCACGGAAGTTGGCGTCGGCTGGTCCAGGAGGATTCGGGGGAAGCGCCGGAGGAACTGCGAGCTGTGCACCACTCTGGGCGAGGGTGGGACCAGATCGGGCAGCATGCGCGGGCGCCCGCCGATCCCGAGGACCACGTTGCGCGTAACGGAGGAGCAGCGTTCGCCCGCCTTGTTCACAGCCTTCACGGACACGGTCCGCGCGATACCGTTGGCCTCGAAATTGGGAACCAGCTCAACGGCCTCCCAGTCGTATCTCACGGACTCAGCGAAGTGGTCGGCCACCCAGCGTATGTAGTCATTGAACTCCCACCGGGATGTACGCGCCTGCGCCAGGTTGATGAATTGATGAAGCCTGTTCTTTGCCTTGAGATAAGACAGGAAAGAAAACCGGCTCGTCGGATTTCGCAGCGTGACGAGATCTTTGAGAAACGAGTTCTGCACACCGGCGCCTTCGAGCATCATGCCCGGATGCCAGCCGGCCTGGTCCTCCCGTTCCAGGAACCGCGTCCTGGTCAGCAGGGAACGTTCCTCGAGCGCTATTGCTAGCGCGATATTTGCAGGCCCGAATCCGATTCCGAGAAGATCGAGTACCGGTGCATCGGTGACTGCCATTGATCCTTCTCCCATAGCGGCCGTACTCCGAGCTCCATCTGCAGATCGCATCGGACCTTGTCAATCGATCTCAGCCCGGCAGCCAGCCGGGCGGCGGAAATGCCGGTCGGCAGCCGGATATGCCGAGGGTAGGCAGGGTAATAGTTGAGCCCTGTCGTGATCACAACCTTTTCTTCTGCCATGAGACGATCGGCAAACAACTCCGCGTCGCTAACCTGGAGATCGACCCACACCTGTGTGCCGCCGTGGCCGGCGGTCACATCGATCCGGCGCGCGGTCGCCCAGTCGAGAACCAGTTTGCGGCCGTGTCGTACCGCATCGACCAGTGGTTCGTTGCCGATGGCGCACAGCGCCGCCGCTCTTAGCTGGGCCGTCGACGAGACGGCGATCCGTTCCTTCTCGAAGCGGCCCGTCAGTTCCTCGACGACGGACGGCTCGGCCATCAGCCAGCCGACGCGCAGCCCGGGGGCGCCGAAGTTCTTGGAGAAACTATTGAACGCGAAAACCCCCTGCCAGTCGTCGACCCACGCCAGCGGGGACGCGGCATATTCCTCATCGAAACAGAACGAGTCGTAGACGAGATCCAGGATCACGCTGAAGCCGCGCCGGCTCCGGTCGGCGAGCAGTGCCCGGGCCATGTCCTCCGTCAGGCAGGCTCCGATCGGGTTATGTGGTGTATTGATGTAGAGCACATCGGCCGCGCCGAGGTCCAGTAGCCGCCATTGCTCCCCGATGAGGAACGTGTTCCAGTCGGTCGCTATCAGTTCCAGCCCGATGGAGCGGAACAGTTCGGCGACGCTGGTGAGAACCGGACCGACGCTCACCACTCGCTCGGCGTTCTGGGTGCGCAGGAAGCGAGTGATGAGCGCCAGCGCGTCGAACCCGCCATTGGTCACCATGAGCGACTCGGTGCCCATGTCGGCACCTTGCCTCCGGCATCGCCCGGCTAGGGTCTCCAGTAGTTCCGGTGCCCCTTGGCTGGGGCCGTAGGCGTGATCGCCGTCCTCCCAGCGCAATACGGGAACCTGGGGCACGACGGGCCACTCCGGGATGTTCTCGGCCAGCACTGTCCAATCGGTCCCTGGCGACCGGGCCATGAGGCTGAGGCGACGTGAGAGCGGAGTAAGTTTCACTTCATCTCACTTCTTTCTTGAGCAGGCAGCCGAACTCAAGCCCGGTCGAATCCACCTTTGGATTAACGGTGCGCTGTGAAACAACCGTCGCACCGGCCTCGTCGAACAGGTCAAGCCAGAAGTCGGTCGTCTCCAGGCGCTGCTCGGTGAGTATGTGGAGGAGGTAATAAGGGTTGTAGTATGCCTGGCCGAGCCCGTGCCGCATGACTGAAGGATCTGTCGGCCGGTGGTCCACCTCGACAACCGCGAAATAGGCCCCGTGCCGGAGGATCGTGCGCACCATTTCGATGATCGTCGCACGCCCCTGTTGCTCCAGGATCTCCTGCAGGAGAAAAGCGCCGACGAAAAGCTTGTCCGCCCAGTCGGCGCTTCCGCCGTCGGCCTCGAGGGCCCGGACGAAGTCCACCGCCGAGGCCTGGTGGAACACCAGCGAGCCGGTCTGCTTATCGACCGGCGCGTACGGGTCGACGCCGACGGCGGTGACACCTGGATAGTCCTTGGCGAGGTCAACGAGGAAGTCGCCGCTGCCGCAACCGATGTCGACGATCTCGGCGGGCGACACCGGCGCGTCCATCAGCAGCTGGCGGACCAGGGGAAGCGCGTCGTACTGGCTGATACCGCAGCTGCCGAGCCCGACCATCGCCCCGTCACGGGTGGCATACGCCTGCTGGCTCATCGTCTGAGTGATCTGGCCGAACGTGTTGGCGTACCCGCCCACCAGCAGCTCGTACCAGGGGCGGAAATCACGCAGGCCGCCGCCCTTGGCGGTCAGGGTGGCGACGTCGTCCTCGAGCGAGACGATGTCCTCGTTGGCAAGGTACCGAAAGAAACCGGCGACCCGGGAGGGCTCCATTTTCAGCGCCTTTGCGATGTCCTCGACGCTGGTCGGGGACGCCTCGATGATCTGGTAGATCCCGCTGTTGATGAGCTGATGGATGCTCTGAGCCAGAGCCATTCCGCGGATTGGCTGCAATGCCTCGATCAGCCGGGACTCGAAGTTCGGGTCCACCGGCGACTCGGTGGACTGATTCAAGAGCGTCATGCGCTGTCTCCTTCATGTAGAGCCGTTCTGCGACGCACGGAATCCCCGTGCGCCAATCCCTGCCGAGCGGGGATCCACGTAATCCCGGGAAGTGAGGCCTATCCGGCGCATCGCCGTTCCGGTCAGCGCCTCCAGGACACAGCGGCGGGCGAACTGCGCCGTTATGCCCGGGCCGAGGTCGTAGGGCGGGCTTACCTCGACGACGTCCATGCCGACCATCCCCACTTCTGCCGCCAGCCGCCGGACGGCCCACATGACCTCGGCGCTGGTCAATCCGCCGGGCTCGGGGGTGCCGGTGCCCGGTGCGTAGGCTGGGTCGGCGACATCGACATCAACGGAGATGTAGAGATGATCGGCCGTGTCCAGCGCCTCGTCCACGGCCCGCTCGAGAACCTGCCCGAATCCATCGCGCCGGATCTCCGCCATGTAATGACTACGCATCTGCTGCTCGTCCATCCAGGAGAGAACGGAAGCCTGTGGCAGGTAACCACGCAACCCGACTTGGACGAAGTTGCGTCCGGGGACGGCGCCGCTTTCGATAAGCCGCCGCATGGGGGTTCCGTGGCCGTGCAACGCACCACGCATGTCAGGCGCCGTGTCGGCGTGCGCATCGAAGTGCACAATGCCGACTTTCCCGTACCCATATGCGTCGGCGACCGCGGTCGCCGACGGCCAGGTTATGCCGTGATCGCCACCGAGGATGATCGGCATGGCGCCACCCTGAATGATCTCGGAGACGAAGCTCTTGATATTGGCGTAGGTGCCCATCGGATTGCCGATCAAGACGTCGGCGTCGCCGTAGTCGCAGATGGCGAGGTGCTCGAGCGGGTCAACCCGGACATCGAGATGGCCAAGGCTCGGTGAATCGGTAATGTAGTCGCCGCGGCGGATCGCGCCCGGCCCAAGATGGGTGCCCGTGAACCCGGTGGCCGTGCCGTCCCAAGGTGCGCCCCCGATGGCAACGTCGATACCACCTGCCATAAGGTCCTCGGGGGTGAGGCACACCGGCAATTTCAAGAATGTCTGGATTCCGCTCCAAGCCATCTCGTTATCTGCGCGATTCACCTTGAGCGGACCAGGCTGGCGCCCACCGTTGGCCATCAGTCATCATCCTTACTCTTCTGCAGCCCACGAGGCATCAAAAGCCAGGGGTAAATCCTGAGTTAATGACTGGGACAATACATAGCACTTCTTCTCCGGTCAATACCGAAGGATCTTCCGCCTTGGACACCGCCGAGCTGTGCTGGTTGGACAGTTTCGCGCCCTGTTGTGTTGACTATGCTTGCTTAAGACGATGTGCCGGAAATATCGCACAGTCCACCGAAGGAGCAGCGCGATGGAAAGATTGGCTTTTGTCGGGTGCGGGCGAATCGCCGAGGCCATTGTGCGAGGGCTCGTCGCGTCGGGTTATCCCGCCGAATTCATCTGCGGCGCTTCCCGGACGGGCGCCGGTGCCGGGCGGCTGGCAGAACGGTTCGGCATCCACGCGGCAGAGAATGCCGTGGCGGCGGTCCGGCGGGCGACGGTCGTCGTTCTCGCCGTCGACCCAGAGGAGGCGCTCGCCGTCGCGCGCGGGCTCGCCGGGGCGGTCGATGAGCGCCACTGTCTTGTCTCCGTGGTCGCCTCCCGGAGCACCCACGATCTTGTGGCCGAGCTGCCAGGAGTGCCGCTGATCCGGGCCATACCCAATCTGGCGGTCGCGGCCCGCGCTGGCGTCACCGCCATCGCGGCCGGTACGACGGCAGGCGCGGAGCATAGTGGTCGCGTAGCCGCGATCTTCGGCCGTCTTGGTCTCGTGACCGAGGTCGACGAGGGCCTGCTCGACCTGGCCAGCACCCTTTTCGGGATAGGGCCAGCCCTGTTCTCGCAGGTCGCAGTCGAATGGGCCGGTGCGGCCGTCGCGCGTGGGGTGGACCAGGAACTCGCCCGGACGCTGGTGCGTCAATGCTTCCGCGGGACGGGGCAGCTGCTGGGGGAGTCGACACCCGAACAGATCATCGCGGCGGTGGCTTCGCCGAAGGGGATGACCGAGGCGGCCTTGCGCGCCCTCGATGACGAGAAGCTCGGAGCGACGATGAGTGCCGCTCTTGATGCGGCGATTCGCCGATCCGCCGAGCGTCAATGCAGGTTGAGCGCATGCGCGTGAAGAACATAGAGATCGGCGCCACCTACTGGGTGGGGGTCCCCGAGGGGGTCCCCTCGCGGCTTTACGGTTCTCCGGGCTCCCGCCGCGGTGCCGAGCTGCGCAGGCTCTGTGGCCGGCGGTTCGAGCTGACTGTCATCCGGGTTGAGACCTCGGCACGGCCCTATCCCATGGTGGAGGGAATGAGCACGGTTGAGATGCCGCTCGTCGCGGTCCGGGTCTCCGCGGGCGAACTCGCCGTCAGCGGACGCATCGACGAGCCGGTACCGGCGGCGCACACGGGCGGGTTGGGTGACCAGGATGGCCGGTCGCTGACAATCCACGGCAAGGTGCGAATCCGGGTACCGGCACGGTGGTTGCGGAGCGAGAGCCGGTCGGCCAGCTAGAACCCGCCTCGGTCTTAAGAATTGCCTCGGTCCTGCGAATTCGCGTCCGACCGGTGAAAATCCCCAGTCGGACGCGATCAGGCGATTGGCCGCGATTTGAGCACTTGAGCAACGGTATTCGCGGGCGACGTCATGCGCTGAGCGCGGTCTGGGCGGTCCGGGTCATACGCCGTAGCGGATTTTCCGTGATGGCCTGCAACACATCTGAGAGCTCCTGGACGATGGCCCGGGCGGTGGCCGGGACGAACAGATCGGTGGCGAATTCCAGATGCCCGTGGATGCCGTCGTGGCCCCCCGAGTGATCGAAGCACTCGGTGAGTATGAAGGTGAGGTCGAACGCGGCCGCCTTAAGGTCGAGCTGTTCGATCGAGACTTCCAGACCAGGCATCTGCGGGGCTTCCGGCCAGCCGACCTGGAAGCCGAGCATGACTTGTACCAGCGGGTTGTAGGCCATGGTGCGGGCCGGCTGCATCAGCTCGACTACCCAGTCGAAGGGCAGTTCCTGATTCTCCATAGCATGCAGATCCGTCTCCCGCACCCGCTGGAGGATCTCGTCGAGCGTCGGGTCGCCGGACAGGTCGGTGCGCAGGGCCAGGGTGTTCACGAAAAACCCGACGAGGTCGTCCAGCGCCCCGTCCGAACGCCCAGCGCTCACCCCGCCGATGACAACGTCGGTGCCCGCCCGCCGCTGGTTGAGGACGACGGCGAGCGCGGCATGCACGACCATGAAGACCGTGCAGCCCGAGCTGCTGGCCACACCGTGAACGGCACGGTGCAGCTCGGATCCGATGTGCACGGGGACCCGGTCCGCGCGAGGCGACAGGACCTCAGGACGTTCGCGATCGGTATCCAGGGATATCAGCTCGGGTGCGCCCCGCAGCGTGGCGCGCCAGTAGTCGATCTGCCGTACGGCCGGCTCGGACAGGTGCGCCTCGTCGAATAGGGCCCGCTGATGGCCCGCGGAGTCGGCGTACTGCACCGGCAGCGGCTGCCACGGCGGCGCCATGCCGGCGAGCCGGGCAGAGTAGGCGAACCCGAGGTCCTTGGCTAGGGGCTTGATCGACCATCCGTCCACGGCGATGTGATGGATCAGCAAGAGGAGCATGTGCCGGTCGTCTCCGCAGGAGAACAGGTGCGCCCGGAAGGGGATCTGCGCGCCGAGGTCGAAGGGGCGGCGGGCCGCCTCCATGACGGCGTGCTCGACCTTTGCTGCGCTGACCTCCTCGGTCACCTGGAGCTCCACGCCGGAACCCGCGGGCATGATCTCCTGGCGGAGACCGGCACGGTCGGTGACGATCTTCGTGCGCAGCGCCTCATGCCGGTCGACGAGATCCCCGACCGCCGCGTGCAGGGCGCGGGCGTCCAGGGCGCCGCGCATCCGGATAGTTACCGGGATGTTGTAGCGGCTGCTGGGGCCGCTGATCTGCTCAGACACCCATAGGCGTTCTTGGGCGAACGAGGCGGGCAGGCGACCCGACCGAGGAAACGGCTTGACCGGCGGCACGGCCGAACGCGGGGTACGAAGCGCGGCAGCCAGGCGCCGGACGCTCGGGTTGCGGAAGATGTCGGCGACGGTGACCTGGAGCCCCATGACGCTCTTGATCTGCGCGGCCGCCTTTGCCGCTGACAGCGAATTGAGGCCGAGCCGGAGGAGGTCTTCGTCGGGCAGGACGTTGTCCAGGTCGAGGGATTCGCCGAACACCCGGGCCATCATCGCATCTTGATCGTCCACCACGTCGGGCCGTGACGGCGCCGACCCCTGAGCTGGCGATCCTTGGGGCGGGGGCAGCGCGCTGCGGTCCACCTTCCCGTTGGAGTTCGCCGGCAGCTCGCTCAGCAGCGTGAAGGTCGCCGGGACCATGACATCGGGGAGCGTCTGGAGCAGGTGTTCGCGTGACTGCCCGGCCACGTCGACCGCCCCGGAGGCGGGCACGATGTAGGCATCGAGCCGCTTCGCCGCACCCTCGCCTCGCACCAGCACCGCCACGTCGCGTACGTACGGCAGGGAGCGGATGGCCGCGTCCACCTCGCCCAGCTCGATGCGGACCCCGCGGATCTTCACCTGCTGGTCGCCGCGGCCGAGGTAGACCAGCGTTCCGTCGGGGCGTCGGCGGGCGACGTCGCCCGTGCGGTACATCCGCGTTCCCGGCGGCCCGTACGGGTCGGGAAGGAACCGGTCCGCCGTGAGGTCAGTACGGCCGTGGTAGCCGCGGGCCAGGGCGGTGCCGATGACAAAGACCTCTCCCTCCGCGCCATCCGGCACCGGCGCGAGTTCGGAGTCGAGGATCCGTACGCCGGTATTCCAGATCGGGCCCCCGATCGGTGCGGGGCTCGGCCAGTTATCGGGCGAGAGCGGCAGCAAGTACGACGTCGCCGCGTGCGTCTCGGTCGGTCCGTAGTGGTTATAGAGCCGTCGTCCGGGACACAACCGGAAGAAGGTCCGTACGGCCTCACTCAGCGTGAGTTGCTCACCGGCCTGGGCCACGTGCATGAGGTCGGGCAGCGTGAACCCGTGCGCCAGGGCAGCGTCACACACGGCCTCGACGACGAGGTTCGGGGCGAACAGGTCGGTGATCCGGCGATGGCTCAGCCAGCGGACCAGCCTCCACGGATCTCGCCGTGTCTCCTCACCGGGGATCACCAGGGTGGCCCCGGAGACCAGCGTCGAAAAGATCTCCTGGACCGCGATGTCGAAGCCGATCGCGGTGAACTGGGCGACCCGCCGGCCCAGCTCGGTGCCCAACTCGTCCAGGTGCCAGGCGAGCAGGTTGGCCAGCGCGCCCTGGCACATGACCACCCCCTTGGGGCGGCCCGTAGAGCCCGAGGTGTAGATCAGATAGGCCGGAGTATGGTCATAGACCAGCGGCTTCGCGGCTCCCGAACACGGTCGGCGGCCGTCCGGCCGGTCGGCGATATGCAGCCTGAATTCGACCGGGGTCAGCTCTGCTATCCAGTCGGTGGCGTCGCTGTGCAGGACCAAGGCGGGCTCGGCGTTCTCCAGCATGTAGCCGATACGCTCCTCCGGGAGACCGGGATCGATCGGCAGGAACGCCGCGCCCGCCCGGTTGACGGCGAGCAGGCACATGACCAGCGCGGGGGAACGGGGCAACGCGACTGCCACCGCCTGCTCGGGGCCGGCACACGCGTGGCGCAGCCGCAGGGCCGTGGCCTCGACCCACGCATCCAGCTCCGCATAGGTGTACTCGGCGCCGTCAGCCTCCAGCGCGACCGCGCCCGGCGTCCTGACAGCCTGAGCGTGGAACCACTCGGCCACGGTCAAGTCTCGGTGCGGGCCAGGGGACATCGCACATCGCCTCCGGTTCAGGCCGCCAACACGGCCTTGATGACGGCTCCGTCACCGACCTGACGCAGGGCCTCGCCAACCTGGGGAAGGGGCAGGCAGGTGACGAGGCTGCGCAGGTCGAACCGCCTGGTAAGCGCGGGGAGCATGCGGATGTACTCGCGCAGATGGGCGCCGGTGAAGGCCCAGGAGCCCACCATGTCGAGCTGCCGGTAGACGATCTGGTGCGGGTTGAACCACGCATTACCGCCGTCGGTGTACTGTCCGATGATCAGGTACGTGCCGCCTCGGCGCACCATCCGGGTGCCCTGATCGACCGCGCCCGGAACCCCTGTGCACTCGATCACCAGATCGGCGCCTCGTCCCCTCGTGTGAGCCAGGACGAAGTCGATCGCACCGGCGACGTCACCAGACTCCACGACCTCCACGTGATGGTCACCGATGCCGACGGACCCGGCGGCGGCAAGCCGCGAGGGAGGTCCGCCGACGATGATGACCTCGGCACCCGCCAGCTGCGCGAGAGCAGCGGCGGCCAGTCCGACAGGCCCGCTGCCCTGGACGACGACGATCTCCCCGAGCCGTACCGGGCGCCGCTCCCACAAGGCGTGGACCATGGTGGGTCCCGCGCAGGCGAAGGACATGGCCGCGATCGGGTCGATGCCCGTGGGAAGCTTGATGATCGTCGTGCCCGGCTCCAGGGCGATCATGCCCGCCCAGGAGCCGGACAACGGCGAACCGGCGGAGGACAGGCGGTTCACGCCGTAGGTCCGCCGGTTCTCACACAGCGTCGGCTCACGTACCTTTTGGCAGGCGTGGCACCGTCCGCATGCGATCGACGACGCCCACATCACCGTGTCCCCAGTCTCGAGCGGGTCACCGTTGACGTCGCTCTCGGTCCCTTCGCCGAGAGCGTCCACGGTGCCTAGGCCCTCATGACCGAGTACAAGGGGCGTCGGGACGTCAAGGTGCCCGGCGATGAGGTGCAGGTCCGTCCCGCAGATCCCGCCATAGCGGCAGGCGACATTGAGACCGCCGGGCATGGGTGGCGGGACCTCGAAGGTGGCGAGCGTGGGCGGGTTTCCGAAGTCCTTGAGGACTACCGCAATGCTGGTCTGCACGGTCACACCATCTCCGGAATGATTCTCTTGCGCGGTTTTCTGAGCTGAAGTTGACGCATCGTCCTTCTCCAATGGCGGCGATGATGGCAGTCTGGCCGATCACGCAAGACTCGCCAAGGGATGCTTTCACGACCTCGGGTATGAAAGATTCACGCCCAGAATATGAGCGAAAAACTTCGCGATCCGATCGTTAGTCATGGAGAATTCCAGCGAACTCATAAAGACTCATAAGGAGGAATCATGGCAGCTATAACGTCCGCGAACGCCAGGGCAGCCGGGCCGGACGCCCACTGCGAGGGTCGCCAGGACCTCCGCCTGGCGGGCTGCGCGAACGTCGAGGGGGACATCGTGATCGAGTACCTCGATCACTCGATGGCGTACGCCGTGCCCACATGGTGCTCCACGAGCCTTTTGCGTTAACGTCCGATGGAGTCGACTACGCAGGTCAGGTTCAAGCGACACCTGGCGGCCGAGACGATCCCCGGTGAGGGAGTGTTTCTGGTCTCGGCCCGTGGGACGATCGCGGTGTCCGGACCTGGCGTCGAGGCGGTCGCGCCGCTGCTCGACGGCACCCGTACCATCGCCCAGGTGCAGCAGGCGGTCGCGCCCGCTGTCACCCCGGGCCAGGTCCTGAACATCGTCGGTCAGCTGATGGACGCCAACCTGATCAGCGACCGGCGGGACGGCCTCGCCGACAAGCCCGCCGATGAGGCCGTCAGCGCCGCGTACTGGGAGCTCGCCGACCTCGATCCCGATCGGGCCGGTGCGGCGCTGTCCCGTCACCGGGTGCGGATCGTGGCCCCGGAAAGCATGGCGCCCGCGGTGGCGGATGACTGCCGGAACGCCGGGCTGGCCGTCACTAGCGGCCCCGGCGATCCGGCCACCTTCACTCTCGTCGTCTGTGACGACTATCTGGAGCCGTATCTTGCCGCGTTCAACACGCGGTTTCTGGCCGACGGGTTTCCGTGGCTGCCTGTCAAGCCGACCGGAACAGACATCTGGATCGGCCCGGTGTTCGGCGTGCGGGACGGCCCCTGTTGGTCGTGCCTGGCGAGCAGGCTGCGCGGGCATCGGATGGTGGAGTCCTACCTCCAGGCCGCCACGGGCCGTCGTGAGCCTGTCGGGCCTCCGGATGCCGCACTACCGCCGACTATCTCACTCGGCCTGAAGACTGCGGTGCTGGAGACGGTCAAATGGCTGGCCGGCTACCGCTACGCCGGTCAGGGGCAGCTGCTGACGATCAACACGCTGACGCTGGAGGGTCGGCGTCACCCCGTCGCGCGGCGGCCGCAGTGCCCCGACTGCGGCGACCCGGAGCTGATCTCCGCCCTGGCGCGCAGGCCGGTGAGCCTTACGTCCCGGAAGAAGGCGCCGGCCGGCCGCAACGGCCACCGCGCGGTCTCGGCCGAGGAGCATTGGGAGCGGTACTGTCATCTTGCCGATCCCATAACCGGTGTTGTCGACGGGCTGCGGCGCGACCCGGGCAGCCCGCCGTTCTTCAACTGCTATCTGGCGGGGCCCAACCTCGCCATGAGCGCGAGCGGCCTGAACGATGTGCGGGCGGGTCTGCGCCGCCACAGCGGCGGTAAGGGGGCCACCGATCTCGAGGCGCGGGTGAGCGCGCTGAGCGAGGCGGTCGAGCGCTATTGCGGATCGCGTCACGGCGACGAACTCGTCGTTCATGACAGCCTGTCTGGCCTCGGGCGGTCCGCCCTGCACCCGAACGCGATCACGCTCTTCCACGATCGCCAGTATCGGGACCGGGACCGGTGGAACGCTCATCGGATGGCCTGCCAGATGGTCCCGGAGCCGTTCGATGACCGGACAGTAACCGAATGGACGCCTGTGTGGTCTCTGGTCACCTCCGAACGCCGGCTGCTGCCGACTCAGCTCCTGTACTTTCACTCTGCCCGCGAGATCACGGGCAGGGTCTACGCCCAGGCCGACTCCAACGGCAACGCCGCGGGCAGCAGCCTTGAGGATGCGATCACGCAGGGCTTCCTGGAACTCGTGGAACGGGACGCGGTAGCCCTGTGGTGGTATAACCGGACGCGGCACCCGGGCGTCAGGCTCAGCTCATTCGGCGATCCCTGGATCATGGATGTGATCGAGCGCTATCGCGAGATCAATCGGGAGATCTGGGTGCTCGACATCTCCTCCGACCTGGATATCCCGGTCATGGCGGCGATCTCACGCCGCACCGACGGGCCGACCGAGGACATAATGCTGGGCTTCGGTGCGCATTTCGACCCCGCGGTGGCTGCGCGGCGCGCGCTGACCGAGCACGGGCAGCTCCTTTCGGCCGTACCCCCGGCCCTCCCGTCATCCACGTCATCCCCATCCCGGCGCGGGCGCGGCGCCGTCGATCCTCATCTTCTTCACTGGTGGAACCACGCGAGTGTGGCGAACCAGCCCTATCTCTTGCCGAACCCCGCCGAGCCGTCCACCGCACTCCACGACTACCACTACGACGCCAATTACGACCTGAGCGGCGACATCGCGGACATCTGCTCCCTCGCTCGCCGGTACGGGCTGGACGTTTTGGTCCTGGACCAGACCCGCCCGGACATCGGGATGCCCGTCGTCAAGGTGATCGTGCCCGGCCTCCGGCACTTCTGGGCCAGATTCGCGCCCGGCCGCCTTTATGACGTACCGGTCAAACTCGGCAGGCTGGCGGCACCTACGACCTACGAAGAACTCAACCCGATCGCCATGTTCCTCTGATCTTCGGGAGGCTGCGCTTGAGCAAGGAACCGGTCCGTTACTGCCTCTGGTCCTTCCGTGAGGACGTGCTGATCGAGGCCGATCCTGACACGGGAGCGGTGATCCTGCACAGCCAGTGGGGGGATACGGCACTGCCGCCCGTCACTGAGCCCGCGATATGGGAGGCGCTCCAGCGGATGAGCCTGGGCCCGATCCTGCTGGAGAACGTCACGCGGGACCGGGCCGACCTGGCAGCGATCGAGCGGGTCCTCGAACGTCTCGAGCATTTGGTGGTCCGGTCGATCGGGGTCGATGCCGACCGGCCCCTGTTCTCCGTCGTACCGCTCACGCCTCAGGCCAGTTTCGCCCTGACCGACCTGGCCGAAGACCGGATGATCCGGCTGTCCCGGTTTGCTGTACTGCAGAGCAACGGCTCCCGGTATCACCTGGAGTCATCGCTTTCATTGCACCGTGTGATCCTGCACGAAACAGAGGCGGTGGACCTGATCGCCGCGCTGGGCCGCCCCGTGCGGCCGAGCGCAATCGTCGCCTCGCCTCTGTCCGTCGCGGGACTCCCCACCGCCGAGCTGCTCAGCTATCTTGTGGCGGCCGGGATGGTAGTCGTCGCCGAACCGGCCGAGGCGGGCCGTCCAGCGGTGTTCTCCGAGGACGTGGACCCCGCGCTGACCTTCTGGCGGCCGGTGGACCTGATGTTCCACGTGCGGACCAACCTCGGTCGTCACGACGAAGAGTTCGGCATGACCTACCCACGCGAAGAAGGCCTTCCCATCGAGCCCGTGGTCGCGCCACGGCGGGGCGGGCCCGCCATCGATCTCCACCGTCCGCGGCTGCCGGAGCTCTTCGCCGCCGATCCGCCGTTCACCGCCGTGGTGGAGGGACGCCGGCCGGTCAACCGTTCCGACGAGTCGGTTCCCACCGCACGCGAAGTGGGAGAGCTGCTCTACCGAACGGCCAGGGTCCGCTCGTTCTACGAAGAGGCGAGGGAAGGGCATCCTCGAGCCACGCTCAGCGAGCGGCCGTACCCTACCAGCGGGTCCTGCTACGCGTTCGAGGTCTATATCGCGGTGAACACGTGCTCGGGCATTTCGCGCGGGGTGTATCACTACGATCCGGTGCGGCATCAACTGGAGCCCCTCCCCGCCGACGGCGCGGGAGTCGATGAACTTCTGGAAGCCGGACGAATCGGGGCCGGCCTGCGCGCACAGCCGCCGCTCCTCATGGTCATTACAGCCAGGTTCTGCCGCCTGTCCTGGAAGTACGACGGACTGAGTTACGCGCTCGTCCTCAAGGATCTCGGACATCTCACGCAGACCGCCCTTTTGGTGAGCACCGCCATGGGCCTGCCGGCCGACACGGTGGCGGGCTCCGACATCGAGATGTCCGCTCGGGTCCTTGGGACGGACTGGCGGACGGAGTCGAGCGTCGCTGCGGTGGTGATCGGCACTCAGGCGGAGTACGGACGCCCTCCGGGTGGAGAAAGCGGGGTCAACGACGCCGATTGGGCGGACGAAGCCGCGGCGATCCTGGCAAGAAAACCTCGGCGGCGCTGAGAGTTTCCATGGGGCACCCCGGGGTACTTGCCATGGGCCCTCCGGGGTATGTTGTGAAGACCATCGGTAGATAGCCGAGGCTGGTGTGGATGACAGGGCTTGGGCGAGTGCGGCCGCCAGACGCGAGGCGGCGGACTCATCCCACGCACTGGAAGCATCGTTCCCCATCGTCGCACCGGAAGCATCGTTCCCCATCGTCGCGCCGCTGGCCAGGCGGGGGTATCGCGCGGCGCGCGTAACTACGGCGTCGGTCTTGACGGGGTACGCGGCTGTTATCGCAATTAACGAACTGTGGGGGCCGGGACGGCAGCACCTGTGGGTGTTCGTGGTGTGTTTCGTCGCGGTCTTCGCCCTGCAGATGGTGCATTCGATCAGTGGGGCCCGGAAGTCACCGCGGCGGGTCCGCCTGCTGACGCTGTCCGCGCAGGCGGTGCCGACGTATCTTCCGCTGATCTGGATGGCCCCTTGGGGCTCCATGGCCGGGTTCCTCGCCGGGTCCGTGCTGCTTCTGACGACCGGGTGGATCCGCTGGAGCCTGTACGCCGGGGTGGGAGCGAGCATCCTGCCGTCGGCTCTCGCGTGGCACACGACGCCGGACAACGTCGTCTGGCTGATCGAGTCGAACCTGCTGACCGGCCTGGTGGTTTATTGCGTCAGCTCGCTGGCGACCATGGTCGTCGACGCACATGCCGCGCGTGAAGAACTGGCCAGGATGGCGGTCGCACGGGAGCAACTACGGGTCGAGCGGGAACTGCACGACGTGCTCGGAACGAGTCTCGCGCGGGTCGCGCACAAGTGTGAGGCGGCCGCCTCGCTGCTCGCCCGCGCCCCCGCCAGGGCGAAGGAGGATTTGGCGGAGGTCCTGCAGGTTGTCAGGCAAGAGCTCGTCGAGGTACGGAAGACAGCGCGCGGCTACCGCCGCATGTCGCTCGGCGCGGAGGCTGAGACGGCCCGGGCAACGCTCACCTCGGCTGGCGTCGAGGCGATAGTCGTGATCTCGGATACACCCCTACCGCCAGACGTCGACAGCCTTTTGGCGAACGTCCTCAGGGGGGTGGCGGCGAGCCTTCTCGTACTCGGTCCCGGGCGGGGTTGCCTTATCGAAGTCGGCGAGTTGAACGGTGTGGCGCGGCTGCGCGTGGTCATCGACGACACCGAACCCGCCCCGGACCTCGAGGCCATGCGTACTCGGATGGACGCCGCAGGCGGCAGGCTGTCGGTCGATGTGGATGATGACGGTCGCTTCCAGCTCACCGCCGAGGTCCCCACGAGCGGCGCTTCGAGGCCGCCGCAGGGGCTCGGGGCGCCGGGACCGCAGCGCCCGTTGCCCGCGCCGCCATCCGTCTCGCTCGGCCGGCACGCCTTGACACCACACACCGCGATGGTCATAACGATGGTGGTCTTGACCGCGTACGCGCTGGTGACCGCCGTATATGTGTTGTCAAGTGGCGTCACGTACCTGGGGCTCGCGCGTCTCGCGATCTGCTTGGGGATCGTCTTCTCGTTGCAGGTGGCGCACTCCTCGGGGGGCACGGTGCGCAGGTCGCCGCACGTCCGCGCTTTCCTGCTCTCGATTCAGGCAGTCGCCACCTACCTTCCCTTTCTCTGGCTGGGCCAGCAATGGGGGGCCATGGCAGGCTTTCTGGCGGGCGCATTCCTGCTGACCGTGGCGGAGCCCTGGTGCTGGATCCTGTACGGCTCCGTCGCCGGCAGCGTCGTCCCGATCCTCTGGCTGATGGGCCTGCCCGTCATATCGATCGTGTACGGCTGCGTGTTCACCCTTCTCACCGGTTTGATCGTTTACAGCATCAGCTCGCTGCAGGCGCTGGTTGGCGAGGCGCACGCGGCCCGCGGGCCGCTGATCAGAATGGCCGTGGTCCAGGAACGACTCCGGATAGCGCGCGATCTCCATGATCTGCTGAGCTACAACCTGTCGGCGATAAGCCTCAAGACCGAGCTGACCTACCGGTTGCTCCCCGGATCAGCGGACCGGGCGCACGACGAGCTGGCCGACGTGCTTACTCTCACCCGCCGGACGCTGGCCGACGTGGACAACGCGGCCAGTGGGCAACCGCACGTCTCGCTGGGCATCGACGGGGAATCGGCCCAGTCCACCCTGTCCGCGTCGGGAATCGACGGATCGGTGGAGATCTCCTGCGGACCGCTGCCGTACGAGGTCGAGAGCGTGCTGGCGATCGCGCTGCGGGAGGCCGCGGCGAACATTCTCCGGCACAGCAAGGCACGCGCGTACCGCATCGAGGCGGCACGGCAGGGAGCCACGGTGAGCCTGCATGTGGCGAACGACGGCGCCGGGTACGAGGTGAAAACCGGTTCCGATCTGGGCGGGGCGGGCCTGCATAACCTGGACACCCGGCTACGCGGCGTCGGCGGGACGCTGACCGCGGGGCTGGACCGCCAAGGCTGGTTTCACCTTCGGGCTGTCGTGCCTGTCCACAGTGCTGGCCAGCAGGAGCACTGACCCCGAGCCGGAAGGCCGCGATATCAGTGGCGGGCACGTCGACGATTTGCGGGCTATCGCAACCACATACCCCACCCTCTCCATCCTCCTTCGGGGACGCTCGGGGAAGTGTGTTGACACCCCGCACGAGTGATAGTAGGTGGGTGGGGTGGCCGTTCTTAGAGTCCTCCTCGCTGAGGACGTTGCTATGGTTCGCGGGGCGCTGGCCGCACTCATCGAGATGGAGCTGGATCTGACGGTTGTCGCCAAGGTCGACCGAGGCGACGCTATTCTTTCGGCGGCTCGCGAAAGCCATCCCGATGTGGCGATCATCGACATCGATCTACCGGTCGTTGATGGCCTCACCGCAGCCCAATTGCTCGCCGAGGAGCTCCCCTCATGTAAGACCCTGATTCTGACGGGTCTCGACCGGCCGGGCACCGTCCGACGCGCCCTGTCTGCCGGAGTCTCAGGCTTCCTATTGAAGGACACATCGTCCGATCGTCTCGCGCAGGCGATCCGTGAGGTCGCTTCGGGCCGCAGGGTCGTCGACCCCCAAGCGGCGCTCACAGCATGGGAGATGGGAGATAACCCGCTGTCACCACGGGAAACGCAAGTTCTGGGGTTGGCCGCCGATGGTGCAGAGCCGAACGAGATCGCGGCCCAGCTTGGGCTCTCTGTCGGAACGGTACGCAACTACCTGACACAGATCGTCATCAAAATGAACGCTCGAAACCGGGTTGATGCCGTCCGCATTGCCCGTGACGCCGGCTGGCTTCCGTGAGACGTTGGGGCTCGAAAACCCTGAATCGGGCCTCGTTACCCACGTGTTACGCCGCGGGTGGCCGCAGCGGACTAGGTGCAGCAGGTGAGCGGGGATGATGGGACCTGGTGGCCCGGATCGCTCGGCGACCCTCCCTCCGGCCCCTCGTACCTGACCCCGGCCGTCCTCCGCCCAGATCCGTATGTGCTCGGTACGCAAGTCATCAAGCAAGCGTGCCAGCATCGGATCACCTTCGGTGCATGGTTATTCTCCTACAGATTATCCCAAACGGCATGGACGCCGGAACCGTGTGCGACTGGAGAGAATTCGCAGTCATACGCCGGTGGGGTGTGCGACTCCAATGCATTGCTTCGGCCGGGAACGACAGCGATGATTTGGAGCCGGATGCCTACCAACCGCGTGGAGAGAAAAGCATGAAGATACGCTCGGACCAACGCTCCGGTGATCTTGATGCATAAGGTCGCCAAGATACTTGATGGACTTCGCGGCCACGGCGCGCAGGTCTGGGTCCAGGATGGCCGGCTGCGGCGCCGGTCTCGTGGATCACCGAGCCCAGCACGGATTGCGGCGCTGCGCAGGTACGGGCAGATCTTCACCGACATCTATAACTGCACGCCGCGCACAGCGCGGTCCAAGGCTGGCTACCCGCCGTTGCGGTATATCGAGAATGAGCCTAGGAAGATATACGCGATCATCGAGCGGTTCAACTTCGCGACGGTGATCTCGGCGCGCGGCATAGAGGACGTGGTCGTCACCCACGTTCCAGTCACGCTTGACCGGTCGCGCGGTTCCAAGGGCGTGCTTTTCGGGCACATGGACCGCCGCAACCCGCATGTGGAACTCATCGACGGCCGCAAGCTTACCGTCCTGTTCCACGGCCCCAACGCCTACTTGTCCCCGCACGTTTTCATCGCCAACGTGCTGCCCACTTGGAACTCACTAAACGTGCACGTGCGGGGAATGGGGCGGGTAATCGCCGACCGCGATGAACTGATCCAAGGCCTCTGCGGAATATGCGAGAAAACAGATCGAGCCCCTTGCGCGTACCGGCTTGATCGCGATGACCCGCGCATTGACGAGCTCATCGGAGGCATTGTCGGGTTCGAGATCGAGATCGAGGATCTGGTTGGCCGTTTCAAGATCTCCCAAGAGCTGGACCAGCAGAACCGCCAGCTGGCGGCGCTGGAGATGGCACGTGCCGCCACGAGCTCGCAACGCGCGCTGCTCGGCGAGATCTTTGGGCTCGATCTGGACCAGCCTAGCGAACTAAATTGCTGGAATACCCCGAGCTGAGCGAGGAGGAAACAAAAATGAGTGAACTATACTACGTAGTCTGTAACCATGAGGAGCAATACTCCATATGGCGGGCCGGCAAGCAGATACCGGATGGCTGGAGGCCAGTAGGCGAACCCAATACCAAAGAGGGCTGCCTCAGCCACATCGGAGAGATCTGGACCGACATGCGCCCGGCGAGCCTTCGGGCACAGATGGATACGGCTGGGTCATGACCACTATAAATTCCATCCATCAGGCGACCGTCCAGAAATCCGGATTCGTTCACGACATGGTGCGGGCCCGGGCCGAACAAAACCCATCTGCCCTGGCTATTGTCGAGGCGGACGGCACCGAGATCAGCTACAGCGAACTCGTCCGTCGCTGCGACCATCTCGCGGCCCGTATCAGGTCGCACGGCGTCGGGCGCGACGAACCGGTGATCGTCCAACTGGGCCGGTCCAGCGAGGCCATCGTCGCCATGGTCGCGGTCATGCAGGCCGGCGGTGCATACACGCCGGTGGATAGCTTGTGCCCCGCGGAGCGCTTCGCGACGATCGTACGGGGTGTCGGCGCCCGGTGGCTGCTCGTGAACGGACAGCCGCCCGCCGAGGTCAGTGCCATCGGCGCGCGGGTCATGGGGGAGAGCGGTACAGGGTCGGGGCTGCCGACTGTCCTGCATCCGGAAGACCTGGCATACATCCTGCACACCTCGGGCAGTACCGGCGTTCCCAAGAGCGTGGCGATGAGTCACCAGGGGCTCACTCGGCTGATCCGCTGGCAGGTCGATGACAATCCGCACGGCCTCAGCACCGCGGTCTTTACCGCGATGAGCTTTGACGTCACGTTCCAGGAGATATTCTCCACGCTGATTACCGGCGGGTGCCTGCACATTCTCTCTGAGTCGGATCGCAGGGACCCCGAGCGGCTCATTGACACCCTCACCCGCAGGTCAATAGAGCGTATATTCCTGCCGTACGTGGCCCTCCAGCAACTCGCCAAGGCTGCACAGCGGCTCGGGCGCGTCCCGTCCGCACTGCGTCAGGTGGTTACCGCCGGGGAGCAACTCGTCATTACGGACACCATAGCGTCGCTCTTCGACGCGCTTCCAGGCTGCCGGCTCGACAACCATTACGGCCCCACCGAGGCCCATCTGGTCACTCGCTGGACCGCAAACCAGCACAATCGGCCCTGGCCGACGATGGCGCCTATCGGCATGCCGGTGTACGGTGCCGAGGTCCGCCTGCTGAACGAGGAGCTTGAGCCCGTCCCCGCCGGGGAACCCGGTGAGATCTTCATCGGGGGCGAGGCCATCGCCCGTGGTTACGCAGGTGCGCCCGGGCTAACCGCGGAACGGTTCCTGCCCGACCCGTTCCAGTCGGCCGCCGGTGCCCGGATGTACCGGACCGGAGACTTGGCCTGGCTGGACCCTGGCGGCTACATGCACTTTCTCGGGCGCACCGATGGCCAGGTTAAGGTCCGCGGCTACCGGGTGGAGCCCGGCGAGGTAGAGGCCGTTCTATCTGGCCATGAACAGGTCCGCGCGGTCGCTGTGGGCGTCCGGCAACTCGGCGACGAGGTCACCGGACTGGTCGCCTACGTCGTGCCCGAAACCAAGGGCGTGACGGCAGCCGAGCTATCCAGTCGGGCCCGCGCAGCGCTCCCCGCATACATGGTCCCTGCCAGGTACGTTTTCCTCGATGCGCTGCCGCTTACGGATAGCGGCAAGGTGGACCGCTCTGCGCTAGCTGGGATCGCGCTGCCAATGGAGGCCCCCATCGAGTCAGCCGACTCGACCGTAGAGACGGTGGCAGCCATCTGGCGGCGCGTGCTCGGCCACGACGAATTCTCCCCAGACGACGACTTTTTCGAGATCGGCGGAGACTCGCTGCTCGCAGGTTGGGTGGCTGCTGAGCTCAGTCAAGTAGCCGGCCGGGCACTCAAGCTATCGGTTCTGCTAGAGGACAGCACGGTCGAAGGGCTCGCAGCGGCCCTTTCGAAAGCACTCGGTGACAATCCTCCAGAAAGGCACAGCAGATCCGAGATCGTCACACTGCGCGTCGGACGGGCGAACCGCAACCTGTTCTTTTTCCACGCGCTCGGCGGCGAACTGTTCGCCTACCGGGAGCTCGCCCGGAGGCTTGACTCGCCGCTGCGCGTCCTAGGGGTGCGCTGGGCGGCCGGCAGCTACGGCCATCTCGCGCTCCCGGAGCTTGCGCGAATCCACGCCGATCAGATTCGCGCTGTCCAGCCGCAGGGCAGCTATTTGCTGGCCGGCTGGTCGTTCGGCGGGACGCTCGCCTTCGAGGTGGCGCGTCAGTTGAGCGAGGACGGCGGGAAGGTGGGGTTCCTGGGCCTGCTGGATGCCAGCCCAGCGCTCGATCCGATCTCCGGGCTTCCGCGGCAGGAGACCACCTACGCCGACACCCTTACCCGGATGCTCGACCATCTCGACCGTCACGACGCCGAGGATGGGCCGACGGATCTGTCAGCCTTCACCGGCGGCGCCGACTGGGCCAGGCTGATGGGCGGAGCTGTTCCGGAAGGCCTGAGCGTCCGGCATATCCGGCGTCACCTGGAGCTGTCTGTTGAGGGCCTGCACGCGGTGATGAAGTACCGGCCGCAACAGTACTCCGGCGCGGTCGACCTGTTTCAGGCCGACGCTAGCCGGCCTGCCGCCCAGGCCGCCCTGGCCTTCCGGTTGCGGGAGGTGACGGACGGACCTGTGCGTATCCACCCGGTGCCGGGAGATCACATGGGCATCCTGCGCGGGCACGGCGTGACCATATTGGCTCAGGCCATCGACGAGGCTCTCCTACGAGTGGCGAAAGGTGTTCCAGACCGTGAGTGAGGTGATTCAGGCCATGAATATCGACGACGACCGCCGCACCTTCGAGGAGCAGGGCTTCATCGGCCCATTCAAGCTGTGGGAACCCGAGGTGATGCGCGCCTTCTGGAAGAAGCAGAGAGCGCTGATGCTTGACTCGGAAACGTCCTCCCGGGCAATTTTCGACAACCCCATGAACTACGATCGTCACTTTGACATCCCCGGTCTAAGCAGCATCATCAGCGAGCCAGCGATCATACGCAGGATGCAGGCGCTGATCGGTGACGATATGCTGTGCTGGCGAACGGAGATCTTCCCCAAGAATCCTGGCGACGCGGGCACCGGGTGGCATCAGGTCGAGACATTCGCGATCGGTGAGAACACTACGGGTGTGCTCGAACCGTCTATCCGGTCGGAGAACACGCCGATGGAACTCACCGCCTGGATCGCCTTTACCGAGGCCAGCCGGGAGAACGGGTGTATGAAGCTGATTCCAGGCAGCCACCGGACCTGGCGGTACAACGAGAAGGCGAGACTTACCTTCGACGACAGCCGCAAGGAGAACACGCTCTTCGGCTACGATTACGGCGAATGCAAGATCGACCCGGACTGGAATCCCGATGACGAAGAGGTCGCGTACATGGAGATGCAGCCCGGTGAGTTCATTATCTTCACCGCTCGCTGCATTCACGGATCCACCCCGAACACTAGCCGGAAGCAGCGTATGGGGTTCGCAATCCGAACCGTCCCTCCCCACGTCAGGGTCTACGGTGGTATGTCTGAATTCAATGAATTCGGACACCACTTCGACCTTGCCAGGCACGGCTGCGTGCTCGTAGCCGGCCAGGACAATTACCGGATCAATACTATTCGCACCCAAAACGAATGGGGCGATGAATTCAGGACACTGGAGACGGTTGGTAGTCCTGCAATGCCTGGTTATCCGGGGAAATGATCTTGATCTCGGGTGTTTGTGCTGGTAGACCGCTTGCGGTCGCGTCTGTAAGAGAAGAGGTCAGGGCGGCGGGGCTGCGGTGTCCTGGTGGCCGAGCCGGCGCCGGAGCTCGAGGTTCTCGCCGTGCGCGGCTTCGAGGGCCTGCTTGAGGGCGTCGATTTCTTCGCGGTGGCGGCGCTTGAGCCCGGTGAGCTGGATGGTGAGGGTCCGGATCACGCTGCCTGGCTGGTCCGGGCCGGGCGCTGGCGGGTGCGCTGCGGGCGTGGCCTGCTGCCGGGCGCGGAGCTGTTCGACCTGGCCGCGGATCTCGGGAGTGCGGTAGAGGAAGTCCAGTGAGACGCCAGCTGTCTGGGCGAGGCCGCGGAAGGTGATCGGGTCGCCGCGGCGGCGCATCTGCCTGAGCCCGTTCTCGGCGCGGGCCCGTGCGGCCGCGCTCTTGGCTGCGGCGGCCGTGCGCAGGTTGCCGGGGTTACCGCGCATCGTCCGGCCTGGCGATCGCGTCGGTGCGGGCGGAGGCTCCGGCGCCGCGCAGGGCTTGCATGGTGCCGTCCGCGGGCCTGGCGTGCTCGAGCTTGACGATGATCTGGCCGAGGGCGTCTTGTTCCTGGCGGCGCCCGGCGAGCCAGACGTTGTCCTCGCCGAGGTCCTGGCCGGTGCGGGCCCGGAACGCCTCGCGGCGCTGGGTGATGAGCTGCCCGGTGCGGGCCAGCTGGGCGGTGAGCTCGGGCAGGAACGTGGCGTCGGTGGCGAACTTGTCGCAGGTCAAGCAGGCATTCCCCTTACTGCACAGCTGCCGGGGCGGTAGCAGGCACCAGCCGTTGGGCAAGATCCGGTCGGTCCGCTTGTCCAGCTGGAGCATGTCGTAGAGGTCGCGCGGGTCGGTGTCGAGCTCGCGGGCATCGGCGGTGAGCTTGCGGTAGCGCAGGAACTCGGCCTCGTGGGTGGACGCCAGGGTTTTCGCGTAGATCATGGTCATTTCCGGCGACAGATGGCCGAGGTAGCGTTGCACTACATGCAACGGGACCCCGGCGTTGAGCAGGCTGGTGGCCTTGGTATGCCGGAAACGGTGGGTGCGGTTGAAGTCAACCACTGCGCCGGCGGCGTCGCGCACGTCCAGCCGCCGGGCCAGCTGCGCCAGCAAGACGCGGAGCCGGCCGGGCGAGTAGGGGCGGTCGCCGTTACGGTTGTTCCGCGCCGCCAGGAACAGGTACTTCGGCGAGGTGACCGGTGACTGGATGGCGGCCAGGAACCGGTCGGCCCACTGCTGCTGGGCGCAGATGATCGCCACGATCTCCTCATCGACCAGGATGGTGTCCGGCGCGCCTTCGATCTTGGTCTGCTGGTAGCGGAGCCGGGCAGTAAACCCGCTCGTGCCGGCGGGGCTGGCGGCAGGGCTGACCGGGAGCAGCGGGTCACGGTCGAGCAGGCAGATCTCGCTGACCCGCCGCCCGGTGCGGGCCAGCAGCATGAGGATGCGCATAGCCTGCTCGTCACCGAGCCCGCCCTCGGCGGCCGCGGCGCCGAGCAGGCCGGCTCCGGCCATGATCTGGGTGAGCGCGTCATCGTCGATGACATCACGGTCGTGGCCGCGGCGGCGTTTGCGGGGTTTCTCGCCGCGGCGGAAGAAGACGGCATGCTGCGGGTCCAGCCGCAGCCAGCCTGGCTCGGCCAGCGCCGCAGCGGCAGTATCACGGTGGTCGTGCATGAACGCGTAGAACTGCTCGATGCCGGTCATCAGCGCGGCGACGCGTGAGTCCGACAGCGGCTGGCCGTGCCGCTTGCCGGGGCGCTGGATCCGCATGCCGCGCAGGTGGCCGAGGTAATCCAGCATCAGCGCCCGCACCTGGGCCGGCTCGTCGGCCAGCCACGGGCCGGGCACGGCGCGGCCGGCCAGGAAAGCATCGAAGACGGTGGCCGCGGCGACCCGCAGCTCGACCGTGCCCCAGGCCAGGGTCCCGGTTTCCAGCCCCACCTTGCAGTGCCACTGCAAGCCAAGACGCAGCCATCCGGCCGTGATCTGGCCGAAATTGGCCGCGTGGCGGCGCGGCTCGTGCGGGCGCTGCGGGATCCGCGGGTCGGCAGCGGGGTTCCATACCTCTCGCTGCCACCACGGGCGCGTGTCATAAGCAGCGGCCAGCAGCCGCCAGCAGCGGCCGAGCTGCTGGCGCAGGTCGCTGAGGCTGCCGGGCCCGGGCAGGGCACCGGTCCGCCGCCGCACCGCCAGCGCGAACTGCTGCTGCCAGTCGAGCGGCGCCAGGCCAGTCAGCGAAGCGGGCGCGGCCGCGCCGAGATCGCTGATCACCTCGCCGAGGCGGCGCACCAGCGCCCTCATGTGGGTGACGTCGACCTTGCCGCCCTGGGTGATGATGCGGAAAATGCACCACGCCAGCTCCTGGCGGATCGCCGCGGGCAGCGGCGACAAGTCAATGCCCGCCGTCCGCCCGCGCTGATGAGCCAGCCCGCCGCGGTACTGCCCGGGCACGGTGTCCGCGCTGAAACAGGCCCGGCGCATGCCGGGCGGGATCGCCTCCCAGAGGTCCTGCAGGAGCCTGGGCTGATAGCTGGCGTCCCAGTCCGGCCCGGTGCCGGGCGGCCCGCTGCTCACGCGCAGCCCCCGGCCCCTGCGTTGTCCGGCGAGGCGGCCAGCCACCGGGCGGTCAGCGCCTTCCAGTCCGCCGCGGCCCGCAGCTCGGCGTCCTCGGTCACATGACCGTATACGTTCAGCGTGGTCTGCACGTCGGCGTGGCCCAGCCGCCGGCTCACCACATGCACCGGCACCCCGGCCAGCAGCAAGGCCGAGGCGTGGCTATGCCTGAACCAGTGCGGCGTCCAGCCCGCCGGGACCTGCCCGGCCAGCCGGCGCCGCAGCCGCCGCACCAGGTCATAAACCGACTCCGGCCGCCACGGCGCGAACCGCGGCTCGCGGGACAGGTTCACGAACACGCAGGTCTCATCGAGATCAGCGGCGGCCAGGTCGGCCCCGGCCTCGCACAGCTGCCACACGTACTCGCCATACAGGCTGTCGAGCTCGGCGGAGATATACAGCTTGCGGTAGCCGCCGCCCTTGACCCGCACCCCGTGCGGATGATCACGCGGCACCACCTCGATGAACGCGGTATCGCCGCAGCCGGGATGCCAGTCACGGTGCTGCAGCCCGAGCGCTTCGCCAAGCCGCAGGCCGCTCTCCGCCAAAAGCGCCCACAGCAGCCGGTCCCGCACGCATCCCTGCCACTGGCGGGTCTCTGCATCCCAGCATGCGCACGCATCGCAGATCCGCTCGATCTGCCCCGGCGTCAGCAGCGGCGGCGGCTGCTTCCCCGGGCGCCGCACCCGGATCACCGCCTGGCGGCGGCCCGCCCGCCGGGCCACGTGCTCCAGCACCGGCTTATAGCCGCCGCGGCCGTTCACCAGGCGGACCAGATCGCCGCCGAAGGCCACCCCGTTGAAATGGTGGTAGCGGTAACACGACAGCACGGCCTGCAGCCGCGCCGCGATCGTGGACTCGGCGAACCGCGCCGGCCGCCGCTCGATCGAGACCACCTGCGGGCCGTCCCCGGTGCGCAGCCAGGCCAGGAACCGGCCCGCGTGCTCCAGTGTCACCGTGCCCCACGCCACGCCGGACGTCTCCAGGAACTGCCACCACAACGCCAGCGCACGCGCATACGACTTCACCGTGTTCGGCGAGACCCGCTGAACCCGCAGGTACTCCAGGAACTCCTCAGCCGGGCCGACCGGACGGTGATCACCGCCCAGAACCGTCCACGACCGCTCCCCGCCAGGCAGCACGAGCCGCTGCACCCGGCACTCTCCGTAAACCCCCGTCACACACCGCAGCGTAACGGCGACAGATAATCCGTCCGCGAACGACACGCCGGCCGCGGAAAGGGCCGCTTACCTGCCGTTACGGATGCCTGGATTGTCCCCCGGATAAGCAGAAGCTGGGCTCCTAGCGTACGCCGGAGAGCTGGTCCCGCAGATCGTGTGCTCCTGCTCCGGAGACCTTTGCGGGACCAGCGGCGGTCGTCTGGCTCGACGGCATCCTGCGCCGCGATGCTCCACATGTTCTTGGCCGTGCCCGCGAACTCGTATCCCGTTTCCTCGATGGCTTCGCGCAGCACGGCGTCCCCGGGCACCGGCTCCCCGGTGACCAGCACGGTCCCCGCGGCCACAGCAACGTCTACCCCGGTCACCCAGGGCAGCCTGCCCACCTCGGCTCGCATCGCGCTGGCGCAATGTTCGCAGCTCATGCCCTTGATCACAAACGGGAATCCGCGGCGACGATCCTAGCCGCCATCTACCTTGGCGGATGTGCTGGAAACGTAGGCCCTCCGGGAACGACCCAGGTCGAGCTGGTCATCGGCGGGATGACCTGCGCCGCCTGTCCCATCCGGTTACAGGCCAAGCTGAACAAGGTGACCGGCGTCACCGCCACCGTGAATCTTTCGACCGAACGGGCGTACGTCACCGCCCCGGCCCAGGTCTCCGCGCATGACCTGATCGGCGTGGTGCAGGCGGCGGGCTATACCGCCGAGTTGATCGCCCTGGCCGACCCCGACGCCGGGCCCGCCGAGGGCGGTGTCGCCGGGCATCCTGGCCGCCTTACCATGATGACCCCGGTGCCTGCGAGTTGCGCGAATGCGGCTACGGCCAATCCGACAGGGCCCGCTGCCCTGGACCATGATCGTTTCGCCAACCCGGATCGGGCAACGTTCCCACAGGGCGTGTACCACCGTGGGACCCGCGCGGCAAACGCCATAGCTGCGGTCGGATCGACGCCGGGGAAGCTTGACGACTGCCGTTGTCCGGCTCCAGGGCGATGTTGTCCGCCCAGGAGCCGGACAACGGCGAACCCGCGGAGGACTGGCGGTTTACGCCGTAGGTCCGCCGGCTCTCGCACAGCGTCGGTCCGCGCAGCTTGTGGCACGCGTGACACTGTCCGCAGAGAATCGACGATGCCCTCGTGGCCCCATGATCATGCCGTGGCACAGATGGCAACGTCGTCGGCGACGCGCAGCGGCCGGGTATCCCGGCACACGAGATATTCGGGCCGGGGTCGGCCGCGCGGGATGTTCCCGACTTCGTTGTATGTAGCAATGACCACGCGGCGCGGGTATGGCGAAATGTTGGCGGCCGAGCCGTGGACGATCTGCGGATGGAAGATCACGACACTGCCAGCCTTGCCCTTCGGGCCGACCATTCCGTATCGCTCGACCAGATCGTCCATCTTGCTGGGAGGCAGGCTGATGTCGTCTGGGTCCAGGTGCTGCTCGGATCGGTGCCGCTCACGCCGGTCGGATCGGACCGAGCCGTCGCGATGCGAGCCCGGGATGAAGACTATGGGACCGTTAAACTCGGTGACGTCGTCCAGGAAGATCACAAAGTTGATCAGTCTTGGCGCAGGGAGGTCGTCGACAATCTGCCAGGCGGTGTAGTCCTGGTGCCACGACCATCCATCCCCTCCGAAGCGCGGTTTCGCATTGATCTTGAACTGGTAGACGTAGAGATCTCGGCCCAGTATCTGTTGCGCTGGAACGAGGAGCCGTGGATGACGGGCGAGGGTTGCGTATTCCGCCTGGCGCATGTGCGAGGCGTAGACCGCGCGAACGGCGTCGCGACCCGGCTCGGTGATGCGGTGATCACCCTCAATGGTCGCGTCGCGCTCAAAGGCGACGCGCAAGGCGGCGACCTCGTCGGGGCTGAACAGGTCCGCCAGGACGAGCAGGCCATCGCGCTCGTACGCTGCAATTTCATCTGATGTGAGGGTCATGGGTATTCCCTTCGGGGGTGGTCAGGACCAGAGCTGGAGCGAGCCGCCTCGGGTAACACCGAGGAAGAACGAGAGGCTCACGCGCCTGCCCGGTCCAGTGACGGGACGGACGACGTGCAGGTTCCTGGTGTCGAAGAGCAGCGCGTCCCCGGTCTCCGGCCGGACAGTAGCGACGGGATCGTTCTCCACAACGGATTCTGCGTAGCCGTAGCCGTCGCGGTGCTGTTCATCTCGCGGATGCCATGGATGCTTGAAGACCGAGGTTCCTCCGCCGGTCTCAGGGACGGAGAAATACCAGTTCAGGGTGAGGAAGCTTGCCGGGGTCTCGTCTAGAAGCCCCGGGGACTCCCGGGTGATCTCGTCGAAGTGCAGCTTGGCGCCGTCGCGGATTTCGCGGATGATCCCGGCAAACATAGGGCGCCCGCCGGATCGGGCCAGCTCGACTGGACCCTCCCACGCATTGCGCAGCCTTGCGATCGCAAGGTTCATGGGGTCCGATCCCCGCAGCAGGCGCTGGCGGGCGCGGACGGCCCGCTGCGCATGGTCCCAGTAGGCTGCCTCGAGCGCGTGTTTTTCGTAGAAATCGTAGGCTGTCGGCCCTAGCTTAAGAATGGGAGGCGAGATCAGCCGCTCGTCATAGCTGTCAAGCCGTATGTCTTCTAGAGCACGCATGATGTCCCGCGCGTAGTGGAGCGGCAGGAAGCGCTTGACAAGAACGGCACCGACAACCCCTACCGCTAGGCGTAGAATGGTGTCTGCCGTCAGGACGCTCGTGACTTCGGCGCCGAACAATGTGTAAATAGGCGAGTCGTTCGCACTGACGTTTTCCTGAGCCGAGGTGGTTTTTACGGCCATGAGTTAACTCCCAGGAAGGGCCTTATCGATTGGCG
>Ga0070699_100000586_pt1 | contig 34392 bp, 37 predicted proteins | sample KBSK1503metaG_FD_65473 | JGI IMG/M metagenome (GOLD analysis project Ga0070699, IMG submission 65473) | Corn, switchgrass and miscanthus rhizosphere microbial communities from Kellogg Biological Station, Michigan, USA - KBS K1-50-3 metaG | ecosystem: Host-associated > Plants > Roots >...
GCCCGAGATCGTCCTCCAGGTGTTCCTGCCGATTCTTCTCTACGAAGCCACCCTCGCCACCGACCTCCGCCGCCTCCGCGAGAACCTCGTCCCGGTCGCGGTGCTGGCCGTACCGGGGGTGCTGACCACGGTGCTGGTGGCGGGAGCGATCCTCCACGCCGGCCTCGACCTCGCGTGGCCGGTCGCGCTCCTCCTCGGCTCCGCCCTGGCCGCCACCGACACCATCGCCGTGATCGCCAGCTTCCGCAAGGTGCGCGTCTCGCCACGGCTGGCCGCCATCGTCGAGAACGAGAGCCTGCTCAACGACGGCACCGCGATCGTGGCCTTCACCACCATCCTGGCGGCGATCGAGCAGGGACGCTTCGATCTCGCCCACGGCCTCGCCGGCCTGGCCTGGGTCACGGCGGTGGGGCTGGGTTGCGGCCTCGTGCTCGGCTATGCGATCGCCCATCTGGTGCGGGGCACCCAGGACCACCTGATGGAGATCATGCTCACCGCGATCGCCGCCTACGGCTCCGCGCTCCTCGCCGAGTCTTTCCACGCTTCGCCCGTCCTCGCCGTGGTCGCCGCCGGTCTCACGCTGCGGGGAGCGGGATGGGAGGCGCTGACGCCCACGGGCAAGGTGGCGATCCGCTCGGTCTGGGAGGTGGCCGCCTTCGGCGTCAACAGCGTGCTGTTCCTGCTCATCGGGCTCCAGATGGACTTCCGCTCCCTGGCCGCCTCCGCCGGACCCGTGGGCTGGGGCCTCCTCGCCCTCACGGCGGGTCGGGCCGCGACCGTCTACCCCTGGCTCGGGCTGCTTCGCGTCTTCGACCAGCGGGTCCCCTTGCGCTGGCAGCACCTGCTCGTGTGGGGAAACCTGAAGGGCAGCCTGTCCATGGCCCTCGTCCTGACGATGCCCACCGACCTTCCCGGACGCGCTCTCCTGATCGGCATCGTCTTCGGCTGCGCGCTCGTGACCCTCACCGTCCAGGGCCTGACCCTGGCCGCGGTGACGCGGGCGCTCGGCGTCGGGCGGCGAGCGGAGGCGGCGTTGCGCATGGAAGAGGAACAGGGCCGGTTGCTCGCCGCGCGCGCGGGCCAGGCCGAGGTCGACCGCCTGCAGCACCTGGGGCTGCTGCACTTCGGGCTGTTCCAGCGGCTGCGCGCCGCCTACCAGGGGGCGATCGCGCGAAGCGAGCGGCAGGTGCGCGACCTGCTCGTCGCGCACTCGGCGGAAGAAGAGCGCCAGACCCGCAACGTGCGCCGCCGCCTGCTCGCGGTCGAGAAGAGCGCGATCCAGGACGCCACGGCCTCCGGCATCCTCTCCGACGAGGGTGCGGCCGAGCTGATCGCCCGCATCGACGGCGACATGGCCGAGCTGGGCGGCGACGAGGAGGGCTGACATGTACGTAGTCGTGGCCGGGGCCGGGCACATGGGGACCCACCTCGTCTCGCGGCTCGTCGCCGCGGGCCACGAGACGGTGGTGATCGACGTCGACCGGACGGTCACCGAGCGGCTCTTCGCGGAGCAGGGGGTCGTGGTCTTCACGGGGAGCGCGACCGACGTCACCGTCCTCGACCAGGCCGCCATCAAGCGGGCCGACGTCGCGGTGGCCATGACCGGCCGCGACGCCGACAACCTGGCCTTCTGCCTGCTGGCGCGCTACTACGGCGTGCCCCGCGTGCTCGCGCGGATGCTGAACCCGCAGTACCAGGTGCCCTATCGGCTGGTGGGGGCGACCAAGATCCACAGCGAGGCCGACATCCTCGTGGAGTCGTTCCTCACGTCGATCGAGTACCCGGAGATCGGCGCCCTCATGCCGGTAGGCAAGGGGGACATCGTCGTCTTCGACGTGAGCGTCGCGCCCGACTCCCCCATCGCGGGCCGCCCCGTCGCCGACGTGGTGCGGCGCGAGGGCTTCCCTCGCGGCTGCCTGTTCATCGCCACCGAGCTTGCCAGCGGCGACGTCCAGGTGATCGAGGGCAACACCGTGATCCAGGGCGGCTCTCGCGTCATCATGGCTGCGCACCGCCCGGACCTGCCGCGCCTCCTCGGCTACCTCACCTCCGCGGGCAAGAAGGCACCCACGGGGTCGCCGGCCCAGGCCCTCCAGGCGCTGGGCCAGGTCGCCTTCCTCTCCGGCGTGGCGCAGGCGGACCTGGCGGACCTCGCGAGCGGGGCGCGGGTCGAGACGCGGCGCGAGGGGGAGGAGATCTATCGCGCGGGCGATCCCGGCGAACACTTCTACGTGCTGCGCGGCGGCGCGGTCGAGCTGGTGGCCGCGGACGGAGCGCGCGTGGTCGTGCCGGCGCCGGCCTTCTTCGGGGAAGAGGCCCTGACCGGCGAGCCAAGGGCGGACACGGCCCGGGTACGGGACAATGCCGAGCTGGTCGTGGTGGCGGGGACCGCCCTGCGCGCCACCGTGCTCCGCAATCCCTTCCTCGCCCTGGAGCTGGCCAAGGCCCTCTCCGACCGCCCGGCCCGCCGGGACGGCTCCTGACGGCGCCCAGCTGGGCTATCCTCGAACCGTGATCAGGAGGCGGGCGACCGAGATGGCGGCACGCGGCGCCCGCCTGCTCATACCGCGCCGGGTGCCGGGAGTGATCCGCCTGCGCGAGTTCCTCTTCGTCCTCTCCGTGCCCGTCCTCCTCATGGCCCTCGGGACCATCGGGTACATGCGCCTCGAGCACTGGCGCTTCCTGGAGTCGCTCTACATGACGGTCATCACCATCACCACGGTCGGCTTCAACGAGGTGCACCCGCTGAACTCGGAGGGGCGAGTGTTCACGATGGCCTTGACACTGGTGGGGGTCTTCACGCTGTTCTACGCGGCCACCGCCGCCATCCGCGCCATCGTCAGCGGCGAGGTGCGCGGCGACATCGGGAGGCAGCGCATGGAGCACACGCTCTCGGAGCTGAAAGACCACGTCATCGTGTGCGGCTTCGGCCGCATGGGCCGGTTCGTGTCCGCCGAGTTCTCCGCCTCCGGCCAGCCGTTCGTCGCCCTCGACAAGCACGCCGCGGCGCTGGACGGTTTCCAGATGCCCCATGGCATCGCCCTGGCCGGCGACGCCACCTCGGACAGCGTGCTGCGAAAAGCGGGCATCGAGCGCGCGCGGGTGCTGGTGGCGCTCACGGCCGGCGACGCCGACAACCTGTACATCACCATGAGCGCGCGCCTGCTCAACGAGAAGATCTTCATCGTGTCCCGGGCCGAGGACGCGGCCACCCAGAAGAAGCTCCTGCGCGCCGGCGCGAACCGGGTGGTCGCGCCGTACGCAATCGCCGGCCAGACCGTGGTGCAGGCGGTCGAGCGCCCGACCGCGCTCAGCTTCCTGGAGCTGGCCACCCGACGCGACTACCGCGAGCTGCAGATCGAGGAGACGGAGGTGAAGGCGGGCAGCAGCCTCGCCGGGGCGCGCCTCGACGACGCCCACCTCCGCCGGGAGATGGGGATCACCGTCGTGGCCATCAAGAAGCCCGACGAGAAGATGACGTTCAACCCGTCGCCGGACGTGGTGCTGGAAGCGGGCGACGTGCTCATCTGCCTCGGCCACCGTGATCAGCTCGGGCGCCTGACGGCGCTCGCGGAGAAGCCGGCGGGCGCGTGAGACCCGGCGCCACCGGCACCATCAGCGCCCCGAACACGAGCACGAGGCTGGAGACGTAGGCCCACAGCACGAGCGAGACCGCGAAGGCCAGAGGCCCGTAGACCGCCTGCAGGTTCGACCGGGCGAGGTTCATGACGAAGAGGTACTTCGCGGCTTCCCAGGCCGTGCCCGCCCACAGCGCCGCTTTCAGCGCCACCCGGCTGCCCACCGGCGGCTGCGGGATGACACGGTAGATCAAGTAGAAGAGGATGCACGTCAGGAGCAGGGCGCTCGCCTTGGCCCCGTAGCGGGCCACGGTCGGCCACTCCCGGCTGTAGGCGCGGGCCGCCACCGTGACCGTCACCGAGAGGATGGCGAGCAGGCCGCCGGCCACCGTCATCAGGATGGCCAGCATGCGGCTGCGCCAGAACCCCCGGGCCTGGCCGCCCCAGCCGCGACTCAGCGCCCGCTCCACCGGCATGAAGATGCCGGACGACCCCCAGACGATCAGCAGGACGGACACGACCTCCAGCCCCCGAGCGACCTTCCGCAGCCCTTGCAGCGACTGCGCCATCGCCTCGCGCTCGAAGGGGATCAGCTCGTTGAGGACGAGCAGGAGAGCGGTGGAGACGCGCCGGCCCGGGAGCTGCTGCGACACCGCGACCAGGACCAGGATCAGCGGGAAGAGGCAGAGCAGGAAGTTGAACGCGATCGCGTTGGTGATCACCATCGTGTCGCGGGCCAGCAGCTCGCCCGCGACCCACCACAGCCGGGATACGACCCCCGGGCGTCTCGCCCGCGGGAGGCGCGGGCTCACGGTGGCGGCGCCCCCAGCGTCCGCCCCGCGCGCTCGAGAGCGTCGGCCAGCCGCGCGGCCTGCTCCCGCGCGCGCGCGGCGTCGCCGGCCAGGATCGCCTCCCGCACGCCGGGCAAGGTCTCCGCTTCGTACGACGGCAGGGGCGCGTACACGAGATGCCGGAACCAGGGCCGGTCCGGGAGGCCATCGGGCGACAGGAGGTCCCGCTCGGCCTGCATGAGGGCGAGGCTGCGGGCGGCGTCGGCCGCCGCGTCGCCGGTCGGCTCGGGTACGGTCAGGCGCGAGAGGGCCTGGGCCGCGCGGCGCGCCCGATCGAGTCCCGCGTCGACGCCGCGCGAGCGGGCGAGGGTCGCGACATCGTCGAGATACGCGAGGAGGTCCCGCCCGTAGGCGCCGTAGTCGAGAGGCAGCACGTCGGCGTTCGCGAGGCGCAGGGCGAGCAGCCCCCATAGACGCGCCATGGCCGCGTGGTAGCGGAAGCCGGGATCGCCGAAGCGCCTCATCCAGTCGTGCGAGTCGTAGATGGAATGGTAGACGCCGTACGGACCGTCGAAGACGAGGTCGGCCGAGGGCACGCCGATGTGGTTGAAGAAGACGGTGTAGTCGCTGCCGCTGCCGAGGATCGCCACCGGCGGGTCGGCGGTGCGCTCCCCCGCCACCACACCGTAGCCGCGCACGTTACCTTGCTCGCCCTCGCGCCACACGTCATAGACGGTGCCGCGTCCTTTGGGGTCGGGCAGGCTCCGCGCCACCTCGTAGAGGAGCGGCCGCAGGGAGGGAACGGCGCTGGCGGAGAGCTGGTCGCCGGAGGTGGATGCGTCGACGTTGAGGCAGGCGACCGCCTCGCGCGCCAGCTCGTCGCGGTGCTCTTCCCCCCACTCCGTCGAGCCGGTGAGCGTGTACTCCTCCGCGTCCCAGATCCCGAGGACGATCGTGCGCCGGGGCCGCCGGCCGCGGCGGACGAGGTCGCCGAGGGAGCGCGCCAGCTCGAGCGCGGTGGCCGTCCCCGAGGAGGGGTCGACGCCGCCGAACGTCCAGGCGTCGTGGTGATTCGAAAGGAGGACGATCTGGCGGGCCACCACGGGATCGGGGTCGGCCCCCCGCACGCGGCCGATCACGTCGCGGATCGTGCGCGTCTCGCGCGAGACGTCCAGGCGGAGGCGGACCCGCGCCGGACCCGGGCCCACGTGGTAGGCAAAGGGCCCCCCGCCCTGCCATTCGCGCGTCGGGCGCACCGGGCCTTCGAGCGCTTCGAGGAGCACCCGCGCGTCGCGGAAGGACAGGGGCAAGGTCGGAATCTTCGGCAGGATGCGGGACTCGGCCTCCGGGATGCGCCGGGCTGCCGCCACCGACGGCCAACCGGGGGTGAGCGGATCGCCGGGCACGATGAAGTCGTAGACGTTCGCGCCCCGCTGGACGTGGCTGTCGTTGCCCCACGGCCCCCGCGGGTAGACGTCACCCTGGACGTATCCGTCCTCGGCCGGGTCGGAGTAGGTGACGAGGGCGGCCACGCCGCGGCGCTCCGCCTCGAGGCTCTTTCCGCCGCGGTAACCCCCGAAGTAGCGCGCGAGAGCGACCTTGCCCCGCACGTCCACGCCAATGCGGGCCAGCCGGTCGTAGTCCCGCGGCTGCCCGTGGTTCACGTAGACGACGTCGGCCTCGACCTCGCCGCTCTTCGCGTACGCATGCCAGGGACCGGAGGCCGCGGGATCGGAGCTGGACGGATCCTCCGGGAGCGGATCCTCGCGACGCGCGAGGCTGACCGAACGCGGGGCGACCATCTCCAGCTCGACCTTCCGCGGATACGAAAGCAGCACGTCGTAGCTCGGCACGTCGGTCTCCAGCCCGTACTCGCGGAAGCGCGCGGCCACGTACTCGGCCACGCGCCGCGAGCCTTCCGTCCCCGCGGTGTGCGGCGCGCGTGTCAGCTCGCGGTGATGGGCTTCGCACCGGACGGGATCCGGGAGAGCGAGAAAGGCAGCCTCGATCTCGCGCTGGCGCGCGGCGTGCCCGGGCGTGAAGCCGAGGAGACCGCGCTCGGCCGCGACCCACGACAGGAAGAGGCCCGCGACCGCGACCGTCTTCAAGCCGCTTTCCCGCGCCAGAAGAAATACGCGGGCAGGCCGAGAGCGAGCAGGCCCAGCCCCCACAGCGATTCAATGGGCCGCTCGAACAGCGTGTTCAGGACGAAGGCCATCGCGGTGAGGATGAAGACGACGGGGACGACGGGATATCCCCACACCCGGTAGGGCCGCGGGTGGTCGGGCCGCTTCCGCCGGAGGACGAACACCCCGGCCCCGGTCGCGGCATGGAACAGGAAGACCGCGAAGACGACGTAGGTGTAGAGCTGCTCGTACGTGCCGGAGAAGGTCAGCGCGATCGCCCACCCGCCCTGGGCGAGGATGCTCATCGTCGGCGTCCGGTATCGCGGGTGGATCCGCGCCAGGGAGCGGAAGAAGACGCCGTCCTGGGCCATGGCCAGGTAGATGCGCGTGCAGTAGAGGATGGTGGACGAGAGGCACCCGAAGGTGGAGAAGACGACGGCCAGGGACACGAGACGCGCGCCGGTGGGCCCGAAGAGCACCGCCGCCGCCGTCTCTCCGATGCGCGTGGTGGCGGCCATGGCCTCCACCGGCAGCGCCCGCACGTACACGACGTTCATGAGCACGTAGAGGACGGTGACCGCGAGCGTGCCGGTCAGCAGCCCCCACGGCAGATCGCGCGCGGGACGCCGCATCTCGCCCGCGAGGAACGTGGCGCCGTACCAGCCGTCGTAGCCCCAGAGCACCGCGATCATCGCCACCCCGAGCGCGGAGCCCGTGACCGACGGCGGCAGCGGCGCCGCCAGGTGGGGCGCGACGGGAGCCGCGACCATCAAGCCGAAGAGCGCGAGCCCGACGATGGATCCGATCTTCACCACCGTCACCACGTTCTGGACCCCGACCCCCTCGCGCAGGCCGAGATAGTTCACCACGGTGAGGAAGGCGATGGCCAGCGCCCCCCCGAGCTGGCCCCCGTTCACGCTCCACGTCCAACGCGCGACCGGCAGCGCGAACAACACGTGGGACGTCGAGAAGAACGGCAGGAACGCGCCGAGGTACTCGCCGAAACCCGCGGCGAGCGCGGCGAGTCCTCCGCTCATGATGATGAGGAAGGAGGCCCAGCCGAAGAGGAAGCCCCACAGGGGGCCGTAGGCTTCCTTCAAGTAGACGTAGAGGCCACCGGCCTCGGGGAACATCGCCCCCAGCTCGGCGTAGGTGAGGGCGCCCGCGAGCGTGAGCGCCCCGCCCAGCGCCCACACGCCGACGATGAGCCCCGGGTGCGGGAGCACGCGAGCGATGTCGGCCGTCGTGATGAAGACGGCGGTGCCGAGAACGGAGCCGATCGTGACCAGGGCGGCGTCCCCGGCGCCCAACCCCCGGACGAGGTCAGTCATTGACGGGCGCGATTCTAGCGCGTGTTAGACTGCGCGCTCCATGGACGACGTCCGCATCCGCCTCGCCCGCGACCGCGCCGATTTCGAGGCCTGCGTGCGCCTCCAGCGCGAGGTGTGGCGCCTCGCCGACGTCGAGATCACCTCCGCCATCCAGCTCATCGCCACCACCTGGGCCGGAGGCCTCGTCCACCTGGCGGAGACCGCGGAAGGAGCGGCCGTGGGCTTCGCGTACGCATTCCCCGCGCTGCGCGGCGGCGTGCCGCACCTCCACTCGGACATGCTGGCCGTGCGCCCCGAGCATCAGAAGCGCGGCGTCGGCCTGAAGCTCAAGTGGGCCCAGCGTGCCGATGCCCTGCCGGCCGGCGTCACCGTCATCACCTGGACCTACGATCCCCTTCAGGCCCTCAACGCCAACCTCAACCTGCGCCGGCTGGGCGCGACCGGCACCGAGTTCGCCCTGAACTTCTACGGCGTGACCACGTCGGAGCTCCACCACGGCCTGCCCACGGACCGGCTCGTCGTGCGTTGGGACCTGAACGCGCCCCGCGTGCAGGGGCTCGCGCAGGGAGCCGAGCTGCCGCGCACGGTCCCCGCTCCCCTCCTGCCGCGGATCAACGACGTGAAGTGGCAGGCGGGCTGGCCGGTGTCCTCCGATCCCCGCCTCGACCTCGACGCCCCCGAGCTGCTGCTCGAGATCCCTCCCGAGTGGAACGTGCTGTGCCAGGCGGCGCCGCGCGTGGCCGCCGGCTGGCAGGAGAAGGTCCGCCGCGCCTTCCAGGCCTATCTCGGACGCGGCTACTTGGCGGCCGACTTCGCTCCCACCGAGGAGGGCGGCCGCCGCCGTCCGATGTACGTGCTGAAGAAGGGGTAGAGCTTCACTCCTCCGGGCGGCGGATGACCATCACCGTCACGTCGTCCTCCCTGGGCCGCTCCTCGCCGTGGGCGAAGGCCGCGTCGAGGATGCGGTCGAGCACGTGGCCGGCGGGCGCGCCGTGGCTCTCCTGGACGATCCGCTTCAGCCGTTCCTCCTCGAAGTACACGTCGCCCGGTCCCCTTCGGTCGACGATCCCGTCGGTGAACAGCACGAGAACCGACCCGGGATCGAGCCGCACGTGGCCCCGCCGGAAGGAGACCTGAGGCAGGGGGCCGATCACGGCCCCTCCCGTCCTCAGCTCGACGACCCGGTCCCTCCGGAACAGCAGCGGTGGCTGGTGGCCGGCGTTGACGTAGGCGAGGTTGCCGTTCGACTCGAGCTCGCCGTAGAAGACCGAGACGTAGCGGCTGGAAGGGTTGCTGCGGTGGATGACCCGATTGAGCCTCGAGAACACGTACTCCATCCGCAGGTGCTTCTCGAGGCCCATCCGCAACCCGGTCACGATGTCGCGGACCATCAGCGCCGCCGGCAGCCCGTGGCCGCTGGCGTCGCCGATGGCGAAGCCCACGAGGTCCTCGGCCACGTGCACGAAGTCGCAGAAGTCCCCGCCGACCTCCTCCACCGGAAGGGACCGGTAGGCGATGTCGAAACCGGGTAGCCGCGGCGCCGCTTCCCGCAAGAGGCCATCCTGGATCTCCGCGACCTGGCGGAAGCTCAGACCGACGCGCTCCTCGAGCACGTGCAGCCCGAGGGCGGCGCGCAGGACGTTGAAGGCGAAGTCCACCCGCTCGCGCTCCCAGCCCCAGTCGAGGGCGAAGAACAGCAAACGGCGATGCGGCCTTCTCCCCACGACCACGCCGGCCGAGGGGCCGCCGGGAAGGATGCCGAACGCCGGCGGGGAGCCGGGTTCCTGGGGGTCGGGGAAGATGTACACGCGGTGGTGGAGGACGAGCGCCACCGAAGGCCAGGTGGTCACGAGGAACTCGGCCAGCGCCTCCACACCCTCTCCGACGCTCTTGCGGAGCTCGAACCCGTCCCGGCGCTCGCCGTAGACCAACACGCCCAGCAAGTGCAGGTCTTCCTTCAAGGTGTGGAAGACCTCTTCGATGAAGTCGTCGGTTTGCTGCCCGTCGGGCCGGTGGCGCTCCAGCCGGTTGAACAACCCGTGAAGCCCCTCGGGAATGCAGCTCGGCTCCGACCGGACGAGACTCTCTTCCATCTCAACGGTCTCCAGCAGTTATGGGGCTTGATCCCGCTGCGATGGTGAAAGCTATGAGTGCGGGGGCCCGGAGATCACAACCTCGAGGACAGGATCATGCGGCGCAAGCCAACTCGTCGACCCGCCCAGGCAAACCCAGCTACCGTACCGTGGACGGCGCCCGTCGAAGGTGCGCTGGATCACAGTCGCTTCGGCCTCATCGGTGAGCGCGCATCTCGACGAGCACGCTCTCCACTGCCCGGCGCATGGCGACGGGAGAAGCGGCGCGGTAGCGGCCGCCGTGACCCGGCAATACGCACTCGAAGCGGTGATCGAGGAGCCGCTCCATGGACTGGATCTGTTTCGGCCAGGAATACCAGCAGACGTCGCGACCCGCCTCCAGGGAGGCGCCGTCCTCGGTGCCCATCAGGTGATCGCCGGTGAAGAGGAACCGCTCGCGATAGAGGAGCACCGCGCTGCCGGCGGTGTGCCCCGGCACGGGGATCGCGAGGAGGTCGTCGGCCAGCCGCTGGGGCTCGTCGCCCTCGAGCTTCCGTTCGACGTCGCGCGTGCCGGCGGTCACGTCACGGGCGTGGAGGATCCGCTCGCAGCCGAAGCGCTCGCGGAAGCGGCGGTGGTCGGCCACGTCGTCGCGGTGGGTGAGGAACATCCACCGCACGCCCCCCAGCTCCTCCAGCCGGCGCAGCAGAGGCCCCGCGGCGCGCGGCGAGTCCACGAGGACGTTGCCCTCCGGCCGGCGAACGAGGTAGCTCGTGGCGCCGAACGAGCTCTCGGCCGTGAAGCCGCAGAAGTAGACCTGCGCCTCGTCGTCGAGCAACTCCGGGAAGGCGGCCACGCCCGGGGTCGCATCGTGTCGCGGCTCCGTGCCGATGGAGCTCGTCGGACACGCGTCTGAACTACTTGCTCAAGGGAGCGTTCCGCCTGAAGCGAAGCGCGTAGGGCTGACGCAGACTGACGCACAGACGGCGTAGCCCGAGCCGTCGTCGGCCGCGTTCAACGGAGTTGCAGCGTGCGCGAGTGGATAGCTTTTGACGTCCTTTGAGGACACGCTCCATGAAGCTCGGCACGTCGAACGCGACGCGAATGACAAGAATGCCATGGACGCCAAGAGGACGTCTTCAACACGTCCCGTGCTTTTAAGTTTGTGCTCTTTGATAATTATGTCAGTTCAAGGATCGTCCGCGTTCGGCTCTTGCGCCAGGAGGAGAGGACATGGAAGCACCGACGCGACTTCGGCTGATTCGCAAGGCGAAAGGGCTCACTCAAACGAAACTGGCGGAGATGGCAGGCGTCATGCCTCCAGTCGTCTGTGGTGCCGAGAATGGGCACTACGTCTCGCCTGCCTCGCTCGCGAAGATTGCAGCGGTGCTCGGGGAGACGGAGCCGGCACGACTCCTCGAACGGGCTGTTGTTGCCGCTCCGGAGGCCGCACCTCTCGTGGAGGCTGCACCGGTCTTAGCGGTGCCGCAGGCTCCGGCACAACCGGAAGAGAGGCGTGTGCTGGACCGCCTCCGCACCGTGCGGGCGTCGCTCAGTTCGTGAGGACGAGAGAAGGAGAGGCCGTGAAGAAGATCGACATCCTTGCAGACCGCGTGCTGGAAGCATTCATCCTGCGCAAGCGCTCGCGTTTCAAGCTGCTGCGCATCCTGCGCCAGGCGCTTCAGAAACAGACAGATGCCCGGAGGGCAGCATGAGCGCAGAGCTTCTCGTCACCCCTCAAGGCGTAGCCGCTGCACGCGCCGCACTCGAAGCGCTGGACACCCGACTCGCGGCCTGTATGAGCAGCCCGGTGGTGATGCCCGTCGAAAGGCCCAAGCTCATTCCTCCGCGTCTGGAAGACCTCGTCGGATCTCATCGGACGCGAGTTGTGGACGTGACGGAACGACGAGAGCGCGAAATGCTGGTGCAAGCGCTCGTCGAGGCGGAGGTTGAGGACAAGCCGGGAGGCGGCGAGGCATATTCCTTCTCAGCGATCTTCCCCGTCGGACACTTCGTCGGGGACTACGTCACCTACTGGGGGCACTGCACGGATGCCCCGCGCGAATACCACGAGGTCTGTGCACTGGTCCTGCTCGCAATGGCGACCAGCGATGTCCGCTTCGACTTTCCCTTCGAACCAGGTCTCCGGACAAACCTCTACGTGCTGCTGATCGGCGAGACCACGCGCTCGAAGAAGTCGTCGGCGAAAAACATTGCACGTGACATCGCTCGTCGCGTCTGGAATCCGCCCGGTGGCGTAGACGTCTGCCTTCCAGATCGCAGTACACCAGAGGGTCTTGCTCGGAATCTTGCCGAGCGAAGCGGTAGGCCCAGCCTTTGGGCAGTGGACGAAATCGGCCCGGAACTCGGCGAGATGCACACACGCGAACACATGAAGGCGAAGGAGGAACTCCTCCTGCAGCTCTATGGGCAGAGCGACTATGAGTATTCCCGGAGTAAGGAGTCGGTTCAGATCGTCGGCTCGCATCTAAACGTCCTGGCCTGCGCCGCGGACTCGATCTTCGAGAGCCTCTCCACAGACCAGATCCGATCTGGCCTCCTCCCTCGCTTTGCAGTGGTGCCGCTTGAGAGCTTCCCGCCTCCGCTCAGCGCTTTCGAAGCTCAGGCGAGGCAGGACAACATGAAGCGAGATGCACTCGTCGACCGCCTCAAGCGGCTGAGCCGGGGGCCACAGGCCGACGGCAAGGACAACATGAGGAGCGTGAGCTTCGCGAGCGAGGCGAAGGAGGCCTACCACACATTCGAATTGCAGTTCATGGAGGCGATGAAGCGCGAGGCTCTGAACAAGGAGATGTTTGCGCGTCTCAAGATCATGGGGATCAAGGTGGCGATCCTCGCGGCCGTCGGTGGCGGACACGAGGCAGCAGACAAAGTCCTGGTCGGCGAAGCTGACATGTGGCGGGCGCTTCGCGTGATCGACCGATGGATGGGATTCGCTAGAGCCTTCACCCAACGGATCGGGGAAAACTCCTTCGAGCGCCACGTCTCGCGTGTCCTCACCTGGATGTACTCGCATGGAGGCCGCGTCCGACGCTCCGAGGTCGCCCAGGGCCTTCATCTACGGGCAGCTGAGCTGAACGAATTGGAAAAGACGCTCTGCGCTCGTGAAGAAATTGAGGTGATGTGGGGACCGAAGCCTAAGCGCGGACCACAGCAATGCTTCTGGGTCCGATGCGAGCAGAAACCCGACGAGGAGAAACCCTAAGATCTTTTGTAACTATTAGAAGAATTAGAACCTGTAGAACCATGAGAGCAGCTCCTGATGTTCGAATAGCTCTAAAAGTTCTAAGGATTAAAGGTTTCGGGCTTTTCGTATGAAGCTCCTCCCGCCTTCGGCTGACGTGAGAAGCACACGGGCTCCAGCCGGTGGGAAGTTTCTCTACCTATTGGTTGATCCGCGTACCGGCGAGGTCCGGTGGGTCGGCGTGGCGACGTTCCCGGCCTTGCGCTTGCGCCGACACTGCCTGCCGGATGCTCAGGACTGGCGCCTGTATCCCGAGAAGAGTGCGTGGGTCGAAGCGCTTTGTGCTGAAGGCTACTACCCGGTCATGGTCTTGCTGGCGGTTGCGAGCAAGGCGTACGTCCTCACGCTCGAAGACGCGCTCATCGACCGGCTGCGGGCGCAGGGCGCCAACCTGTTCAACCGGACGCGCAGGCCGAAGCCTCCTGTCGTGGTTGCAGCCGCTCCGGGCGACACACTGCCAGAGGCAGGCGCATGACGGTCCCCGAAACGCTCAAAGCGTACCGAGCCTGCGGCTACAGGCTCCGGCTGTCGCAGAACGGGAAGGTCTTCGCCTCGCCGCAGGCCTCGCTTGAGCTGCGAGCGTTCATCCGTAAGAACCACAACGACGTGGTGGAGCTGCTGCGAGAAGAGCGCGAGCACATCGAACGCGAAAGGCTCATCGCGCTGATTGCGGAGCTTGGTGCCGAAGCGCCTGCGCCTACGCCTTCGGCCGCTTCGGCGGACGCGCACGAAGTGCCCTGTACGCTTCCGCTCTCACTGGGATGACGACAAAGGAAAGGTGATGAAATGCCGGCGATAAAGGACGCGAGTCTCGAACTCCGCATGATGGTCCTGACGAAGACGAACGCGGCGAGCTCGGAGCTCAGCACGTCGGGCCTGTCGTTCAAGGTCGACGGCGACGTCGCGAACTGGAATGCGTTGCTCGCCAAGCTGGATCCGGACTTCGTGGCCGAGGTCGATAAGATCGATCGGAGCGACCAACTCTCGCCTACAGGGCAGCGGGCCGCGTTGCTGACGATCGGCGAGTCGGTCCTGGTGGACATCGGGAAGTGGCGCGAGAAGTACGTCAGCTTCCTCGAGAAGCGCGCGAAGGATCTGCAGGCGACGATCGACGCTGCGACCACCAAGCTCTTCGCGCCGCCGCACAACCCGACGCAGATCGCGACACTCGCTACGCGGCTCGCCGCCTTCTCCCAAGCTGAGATCGCGGCGCTCTACATAGCGGCCGAGCCGGGCTTGCAGGTCGCGATTGAGGCGGTCGCGGCCCTCACGGGGGGCAAGATCCCGCTGCGCGGGGTGTCGTGGCCCCAGTGGGTCGACATGATCCCGGAGGATATTCGCGTGCAGGAGGTCGCCGAGCGCAACGCCGCCGCCGCGCCCCAGGAGACGAAGGAGAGGAGCTACCTTCTCTTCCTCGCGGGCGCCTACAACAGCCTCGCAAACAGCGCCGCCAAGCTCGTGGAAACCGCGCTCGAGACGCGTGGTGCGTTCTTGCCGTCTGAACCACGGTTCTTCGACCCAGCGACGGGCGAGCAGCTCTCGGTGCCGCCCGGTGTCGCTCTGGGATCCGCAAGTACAACTTAGGCGGGGGGACTCCACGTCGCCGGGCCGCGGCGTACTCGCACCGAGGCCCCGCCGCAACGTTCACTCCTCGGTTCGAGACGGCCTCTGGGAGAGCCCGTGCCCCAGCCTGAGCAGGCGCTGTGTGCCACGCACGGCGTCGGCACGCGGGCTTTTGCGCTTTGCGCTCTTGCGAAGCGCAGGGAGGTAAGCAGTGACACAGTTCGACTTCGAGCGACAGCACTTCGCAACGCGGGCGAAGCGGAACGAGGCCCAGACGTTTGCTCGTTCGATTCTGAGGGATCCGGAATACCGGAAGAACCTCCTCGACGCGGCCCGCAAGCGAACGCTCGCGCCAGTCGTCGAGGCGATGCTCTATGCGTACGCGTACGGGAAGCCCCCGCATCGGGTCGAGATCGGGCATCCGGGCGATTTCGTGGACTTCGAGTCCCTCTCGAACGAGGAGCTTGCCGACCGCGCAAAGCTGCTCGTCGCAGTCTTGACGGGCGACGAGGACGCCTACGCCACGCTCGCGTCGCAGGAGGAGGCGGCGCCGAAACAGCTGACGGATGCCGAGCGGCTCGCTGCTGCGGAACGCATTACGGACGGCGCCACGCACGAACCGGATCTGGAGAGCGAAGAGGGCATCCAGCGCGCCCCGTACAACGGCGGAGCCCCTCGCAGGCCTCGCGGTTCGGGAAGCGAGGAGGAGTGAGCTAGGCCGGCATGCGCCGTCGAAGCGTGCCGTTGCCGCGAACCCATCGCATCGCACGAACCACCTGCGTGTCGGTGAGGTGATACTCTTCGATGACGTGAATGAGTTCTAGGCTCTGCGCATACGCGTAGCGATACTCGTAGCCCTTATCCTTAAGATAAGCGATGGCTTCCTTAACCGCCAGCCAATCAGTGTACATGGGAACAGCGTGCCACGGCGCGTTTGCGCCGTCAACGAATCGCTGGTCGCCGCAGGGAAGGGTAAGGAGCCGGCCCGTCCGAGCGGGCGCGGGCCGGCTAGCGGACCGAATTGTGCTAGGCCGCCTGGTTGAGGTTGACCAAGGCGTTGTAGGCGGCCCAATCGTAGAAGTCGTTCACTAAGATGCGGTCGTTCGAGTCCATGGACCGACGCAGGTGATCACGCACCCGCGCGGCAGTCTCGTTGCTGCCAACACGAACGACCCACTGCGAGAGGAGAACGCGACGGCCTCCGAGTGCTTCGAGTGCGGCGTACAGCGCGGAGTAGTCGCGTCCGGGCGACATCAGATCGTACCCAACGAGATAGAGCTTCATCGTCTCAAGGCCCCCTCCTTTAGGGGGTTACGGCTAAATGTCCCGGGGGCCTTGCGGAAGGGTGTAGGGCGCGTTACCCTCCACCTTGGATTCCAGCTTCAACAAGGTCCGCCGGGGACCGGACAACGCATTCGGAGAAAGGCCGCGTTCGCGCGCGGCCTTCTCCACTTTTCGCGGATCTCCGTTGAGACCCGAGTCCTACTCGAGAGAGAACTCCACCTCCTTTCGCTGGGCCTTCTTATCGAACCGGGCGCGGGCGGCCGCTACCTCGCTCTCGATCGCGCTGAAAATCTTCGTGACGTCCGCCTCCTCGTACTCGTACGCCGAGCGGTTCGAGCAGTTGGCGAGGCGCCTGATGTCCTTGAGGAGCTGTCGCGTGCGCCGGGTCGCTACGTGCATGAACCGTTCGCGCCGCGTCTTCTTCCTGGTGGCCGTCTGTTCCTCAACCATCAACGCCTCCTGCCGGTGGCTATCGTAGCACACTCGCCACTCGGTATCGGTAAGCGCACCCGAGTCATATATATAATGCCTTTATAGTCAGCATGATACGCAGATTTTTACAGTTGGCTACAAATGTAACGAACGCCCTTTCGTTACGACAGGAAACGCCTTCAGTGACACGCGCACAGAGCATCAGCGTATTGACTAGCAGGCGACAGGATTCGCTGCGTGAGCGTTGCGGGGCGGATCGCCGAAGCCTGATATGCTGAGCACCGTGCCGATCTTTACACTGCGACGCCAGGGTGTCCATGGCGGCGTGAGTGTGCTGCATGAGGGCCGCTCCAAGGCCGATGCAGTCGCTGCGTTCGACCGAGCGATGGCGAAGCTGATCACAGGCACGCTGGTTCTTGAGCGAAGCGAAAAGGGCCAATCACAGATCGTGAAGCGGGGTGCTGCTGTTCCGCTCGAGAGGCGAAAGCCCCGCCGACGAAAGCGACGCATGCTTCCGCCCGAGGTCGCGCACGATAGCTCGAAGCCCTGGCCTCCAGAACCCGACGACGAGTAGGCACCAGGTCTAGCCTCACCCGGAGGGTTTCGGGCGATGTCGCGCCCTGTTTCGCCCTGCTAGACTACTGGCCGTGAATCTCCTGTACTACGGAGATAACCTCGACGTTCTGCGCCGGTATGTCAAGGACGAGAGCGTTGACCTCGTCTACCTCGACCCACCCTTCAACTCGAACCAGGACTACAACGTTCTCTTCGCCGAACATGGGGCGAAGGCCGCTGCGCAGATTAAGGCTTTCGAAGATACGTGGCAGTGGGACGAGAGCGCGGCAAGAGCCTACCAGGAGACGGTGGAACGAGGAGGGCAGGTCTCACAGGTCCTGCAAGCCTTTCGCACGTTCCTCAGCGAGAGCGACATGCTCGCGTATCTCGCCATGATGGCGCCGCGTCTCGTGGAGCTGCGGCGCGTGCTCAGGCCGACCGGAAGCATCTACCTCCATTGCGACCCGACCGCGAGCCACTATCTCAAGATGCTGATGGATGCGGTCTTTGGCCCGGAGAACTTCCGCAACGAAATCGTATGGAAGAGACACAACGCACGCAGCACCGAGGGACGATGGCCGAGAATCCACGACATCATCCTCATGTACTCGAAGACCGACGACTTCTTCTATCAAGCTACGGTGGTTGCAGCGGATAAGGCTAAGCTTCCACACACTCTGATCACCGGGCCTGGGGACCTCAAGTATCAGACGTTCGAACTCACCGGTGCTGGACCCAGGGAAGGCGAGAGCGGCAAGGGCTGGCGAGGATTCAACCCTACTGAGATGGGGCGGCATTGGGGAAACACTCACGCAAAGATGGACGAGTGGGACAGCGATGGGCTCATTCATTGGCCGAAGCCGGGCACAGCGGGGGGCTTTCCAAGGAGAAGGGCAGCGGAGCCCTTCGTGGAAGCAGACCGTACGATCACGGTTGGCGACGTGTGGATGGATATCGACCGCCTCAACCAGAGCGCCAAGGAACGGCTAGGCTATCCCACTCAAAAACCCGAGGCTCTGCTCGAACGAATCATCCGCGCGAGTTCCAAAGGTGGGCACATCGTGCTCGATCCATTCTGCGGATGCGGAACGACCATCGCGGCCGCGCAGAAGCTGAAGCGCAAGTGGATCGGTATCGACATCACGCACCTCGCCATCGGGCTTATCAAGCACCGCCTGCGTGACGCCTATGGGCCGGGAATCGCGAAGTCCTACGAGGTCATTGGCGAGCCGACCGACCTCGGCGGTGCAAGGCAGCTGGCCGAGGACGATAAGTACCAATTCCAGTGGTGGGCGCTCGGGCTCGTAGGGGCGCGCCCGGTAGATGAGAAGAAGGGCGCCGACAAGGGGATCGATGGTCGGCTCTACTTCCATGACGAGGGCCCCAGCGGCAAGACCAAGCAGATCATCCTCTCGGTGAAGGGCGGTCACCTGAATGCCACCGCCCTACGCGACCTACGCGGGGTGATCGACCGTGAGAAGGCCGTGATGGGTGTCCTCATCTCGCTGAACGAAGCCACCGCCCCTATGCGCAAGGAGGCTGCCAGCGCCGGGTTCTACACGTCACCTTGGGACGAAGGAAAGTATCCGAGGCTTCAGATCCGCACGGTCGAGGAGCTTCTCGCGGGCAAAAGCGTCGACTACCCGGCCAAGATGCAGACGAATGTCACCCACAAGAAGGCGCCTAAGGCGAAGGGTGAGACGGCCCAGCTACCGCTCGTGGCCGAAAAGCCCGAATCCTACGCCGACGAAGAAGACTCAGACTAGCGCTCGGACGTTCTACCCCGGTCCCACTGGGTAAGGGAGGGAGTGGATGAAGAAGATACTCGTGGTGGTCGCGCTACTTCTGGCCGCTCCTATCTTCCCCAAGGGCAAGACCGACAACAAGAAGAGGGAGGACTGGAAGGAGAAAACCTTCGAGGCTACCCGCGAGAGCAGCTACGCCGCGGTGCTCGAGACGGCTATGGCTTCGACAGGAGCCGTAATCCAACAAGCGGATAAGGCCTCGTACCTGGTGACGTTCCGTATGAGGGTGAAATTCGGCGGCCTGGGCGGCCTGTCCGGCGATCACCTCGACGACGTATTCACCGTCATCTGTTCTGAGCCAGATGCCAACGGCGCAGTACGGGTGATGATCAGCGATCAGATCGACAACAAGAGTATGCGGAAGATGTTCTTCGAACGGTTGAGCGAACGGCTCAAGTAGGTCGCCTAAGCGGCGGGCCAACGCCCAGACAAAAAAGGGCGGGTCGTACGGACCCCGCCCTGTTCTACGCTCGGTCTACTTCTTCCGCTTCGGCGCCTTCGTCTGCGGCTTCGTCGGCGGCTTCGCCGCCTGCGCGACGCCTGGCGCCGCTGCAACGCCCTCGTGCGCCGCCCTCGCTAGCACCTCCCGCTGATGCACCCGTCGCGCCTTGTTGTACTCGCCGAGCTTCGCCTTCAGCTCCGGCGTCATCGCCTTGCGGTGCGCCTTGCTGTACGCCCGCCGCTTCGCTCGCTGCAGCTCGTACTTCGCGACCTCGGCCCGCAGCTCGTCGACCGTCATCTCGCTCACTGGCTTCAGCATGTCGTCCTCCGTGTTTTCAAAGATCCCGGGTGCGCATGCACCCCTGTCGTCGGCGGTGATATCGGCTACGCGGTACGTGCGCCTATGCGTCGGTGCGTCGTGCGTGCGTCGTTGCTACACCGTCACACCGCGCACGCGCGCACGCTTTCGCGCGTCAACGTCACCGTCACTTCTATGATCCCGGCGATCGCGGGCCGAAGGCACGAGGAAAAGGCTCACAAAGCGGGTGAGGGCGAAAAGGCCCTAAGTAGGCCCGGGATAGGGCTATTGCGCCTTCTATAGTTCCTTATCGGGTCCAGGTTTGAAAGAGCTTGAGCTGCGTCTAAAATTGAGTTAGCAGAGTGCGTGTGGACAAATAGACCCACTGTTTACAGTTGCGCATGAGCGAATGTGCTTGACAGACTAGCACGCTGGTTTAGCATGACCTCCAGGAGGTGCGGCATGGACGAGCCCGAGGCCGACATGAAGGTGCTGACGAATTGGGGCGAGGTAATCCAACAGCTCCTGGATGCCGTGGCAGAGCCGGACGAGCTCCTCGGCTACGACTGGCTCAATCTCCGGCAGCGAGCAGTCGAGGCGGAGAGGAGGCTTCGCGCGATTCGGCTCCTCTGCGAGGTCGGCCGATGAGCATCCTCGACGACATCCGCATCAAGGTCGCCAGGCTCACGCCGGAGGAGGCGCGACAGCAACTCATAAAGATCACGGGATCCAGGGCCAGAGCGGCAGAGAAGCAGATGGTCCTCCGTGAGCTCGGCCGCCGGTACTCCCTGGACGAGCTGAAGGGCCTCGTCAAGGGACAGATGAAGCTGAAGCTATGACGGCGAAGGAGAAGATGGAATGACACGAGCGGCGCTGTACGCACGCAAGAGCACCAAGAAGGACGACGGTCGGTCTGAGTCCGTCGCACAGCAGCTTGAAGACGGTCCAAAGAGGATCGAGTCGGAGGGCTGGTCGCTCGTCAAGGCAGACAGCGATGACGGCGTCTCCGGAGGCCTCTTCGAGGAGCGACCCGGTTTTCAACGGATTCTCGCTGCTGCCAGGGCACGACTATTCGACGTGCTCGTCGTTCGCTCCCTTGACCGGCTCGGGCGAGATGCCGAGCGTGTCCGTCAGGTCCTCCGTGAGCTCAAGAACCTCGGCATCCGTGTCTGGGAGTACTCGAACAGGAGGTTCATCGAAATTGACGGGCTCGAAGCTGGGATCCTCAGCGACATCACGACCCGGTTCGACGAGGTGGAGGCCCTGCGCGCACGAGAGAGGACGAAGCCTGTGATGCACGAGCTAGCTCGGGAGGGCAGACCCACAGGCCCTGCACCCTACGGCTACCGGAACGTCGTGATCGACGGGCGCAAGGCCATCGAGATCGTGGAGGCCGAGGCGAAGGTCGTGGTCCAGATCTTCGAACGCTTCGCATCCGGTGCTGGCCTCCACGACCTCATGCGCTGGCTGAATGGTTCAGGCATTCCATCGCCAGGGGCCGGGCTAACCCGTAACGGCAAGGCGATCCCCAATACCTCATGGTCGGCGCCGATGGTCTCTAAGATCCTTCACCGGCCCATCTACGGAGGCGCCGGTGTGTACGGCACGACCGAAGTCCGCTGGAGCCACGAAACAAGGAAGGGATACGGAAAGGAGCAGAGGGCGTTGCCGGAGGACCAATGGGACCGGTATTCGAAGCCTGAGCTGCGGATTGTGTCTGAAGAGCTACAGGGAAGTGTCGATGCCCGTCTCGCCGCAAACAGCAAGCTCTACAGGGAAAGCCGGGGCACCGGCAAAGCGCCCCACAAGTCCTGGGGGCGGCATCTCCTGAGCGGTATCCTCGTCTGTCCGGCCTGCGAGACCGGCTTCCAGGTCCAGGCGACAGGAACGCCGGGACGGAAGGTCTACGTCTGTGGGGCGCGGTACCGCAAGGCTGGGAGCTGTGACTGCGCCCTACGGTTCCCGGTCGAAGACGCCGATCGCGAGGTTCTACGCGCCCTCGAACAGGAGGTCCTGGGCGGACGCGTCATCGACGAGCTGCTCTCCCTGCTTGAAACAGCCCCGCCCGACGAGACGGAACGGCTGACGCTCGACCGCGACAGACTCCGCTCTGAAGTCCGTCTCCTGGTCGAGTCCGTCGCCAAAGGCGTTCCGGCTGAATCCGTCGCCCATCTCATCCGGGAGAAGGAGGCGGAGGTCGCGAGGCTTGAGGCACGGCTGGCGTCCGTGAACCGAAAACCGGACAAATTTCAAATGCAGGGTGCGCTCGCGTCCGCACCCGTTTGGGGGGGCGCCCCGGACAGGGCCCGGCTGCGCGAGGCGCTCGAGCGGAGAAGCGCTCAGTGGGTTGAGGTGTTGCGGTCGGAGCCGGTTGTCGCACGCGCGATGCTCAAGCGACTGCTCGGCCCGATCTCGTTCGTCTGGGCGAAACGCTACAACGAAGGGAAATGGATCCTGATGGATGAGGAGAAGGCTGACGACCTTGCCTGGAGCGTCACAGGTCCGAGCACAGGACTCGTAGCGTGGTCCGCTGAATTCAGGGCAGCTGCCTTCGGGGAAGGTCTGCTCGACGATTCGACTCTAGTTCAAGCAGGCACGCGACGAGAGCCATCAGGCCGCGAGTGCGTTGGGCCTCGGTTTCCGGCTGGCGGTAGACGACGGAGAGACCGCTCCCGCCGCGCCGGAAATGATCGGGGGCGACGATGCGGCACGCGCCGCAGTCGATGCAGGTGGAGTCGACGAAGAACGCCCCGGGCGCGTTTTCTCTCAGCCGGTCCGCGGCCCTGGCCATGTCCCGATTGTCCCACGGCGGTGAAGTTCAGAGGGCGAAGTTCAGAGGGGGCGCCGGCGTGTTGTGCACTCACTCATGACTGCACCGCGATGCTGCTCGTCAGGACCAGCGCCCCAGCCGCACCCAGGAATACCGCCAGCCGGGAGTGGCCCGACGCGGCCAAGCTCAGTGTAGCCAGTTGAGTCTTGTCCCCAAGTTCCGCAAGAAACACCAAGCCGAACGTCGAGAAGAAGAGCTTCAGATCCGCATATCCCCGTCCTTCGTGCTACTGCGGGACCTACGAGTGCTCTTCATATTCGTGACGCTCGCGCGCCGAAGCATCTCGGGCGCTGATGATCCGGATTCGGTCGTCCGACTCCGTGAAGACTACCGGAAGGAGGCGCCCTCCTGCCGAATGCCCGATGAAAGCGAGCGTTGCTCCTTCTCGCTGTGGGTGGGGTCAGGCAGGACCTTAGCCAGCGGACTCCGAAAGACGGTCGAGGCATCCTCGAAGGACACGCCGTGCTTGCTGAGGTTGGCCGCCGCCTTGCCTGGATCCCACGTGAACTGGACGTCGTCCATCCAGCGCGATCATCCCCGCGCCTCAGAGCCCAGCCTCCAGGGTCCGTCTAACACAGATCAGCGGCGAGCGTCCATCGCTTGCGCCGCGCTCGTCCGCTGCATCTCATTGTTGGACCGCCTGCTGGAGTATGATATAACGTCATACCGGAGACCAGCGATGGCAAAGACAAAGCTCGCGGTCACCCTTGATACCGCATTGGTTAACGAGCTGGACCAGCTTGTGTCCAAGCACCGCTTCGCGAACCGAAGCCAGGCAGTGGAGGCCGCTGTTGCCGAGAAGCTCGCACGCCTGGCGAAGGGTCGCTTGGCGCGCGAATGCGCGAAGCTAGACCGAGATGAGGAGAGAGCTCTAGCCGAGGAAGGGCTTGCAGCGAGTAGAGAGACTTGGCCCGAATACTGAGAGGAGAGGTCCGCTGGGCTGACCTCAACCCAGTCCGCGGCCGGGAGCAGGCCGGACTCCGCCCAGTGCTCATTCTCAGCCACGACGTGTTCAATGATCGCTCCGGAACCGTAATCGCTGTTGCCCTTACCAGCCAAGAGCCGCGTGCCGGGTTCCCGCTCACGTTGGAAAGCAGTGCCCGCGGCCTACCCAAGCGCTCTTGGATCAAGATCAGCCAGATACGCACATTGGCCGTCGAACGGATCGGGCGCCGCATGGCGCGAGCGTCGCCGGAGGAGATCTCAAAGGTCCTGGAGGGTCTCGGAGAGATCATCGGCGATTCCTGATCTTGCTTCTCGGTCGGTCCAACACACAGATCAGCGGCGAGCGTCCATCGCTCGCGCCGCTCGTCCGCCGCATCTGTTTGTTCGCCGGCTCGCGCTCCCAGACCAGGTGAAACGTGACCTCCGTGCCGCCCCTGAGCATGGGCGGGGTCTTCAGTTCAAGTCGGTTGCCCGAAAGCACGAAGAAGCGCCTTTGCTCTGTGCCGACGAAGTTCGGAAATGACGCTCCAGTAATGTGATGCGTAACCGTGTTCGCCGCCTCGTCCACTGCGTACATGCCGAAGTAACCAAAGTAGCCGTCAAAGGCCTGCTCGAGTTCCTCGGGCGTATGGATCAGCCGGTCGTTCGAAGCAAATCTTCTGCGTCGAGAATCCATGACGTGGACGGACATTCGGCCATCCTGATCGTACATGAGACGGCCCACTGGGCTGGGACCGTATATCGCTGAGACTTCGCCGCTGCGGGTGCGGGTCTCGTAGGACACCAGCCTCCAGCTCCCAACCAGCTGTTCTGCAACGCTAGGTAGCGCAGGAGGTGGTTCGGAAGCGTCCGCCACTTCTGCGGCGTACAGGGACGTCGCTACGAGTAGCGCTGCGGCCAACCTGACCATGGTAGACCCCTTACCTGAAACGCTGCGCACACTTCCTGTTTGTCCGGCGAACACCCTGAGATCAGCGGCGAAGCTCCACTCGGGCCATGCTTCGTCCGCTGCAATGATGAGATGGACTCCTCATGCGACTTAGTCGGCATCTAGTGCCAAAGTCGCTGCTGGTTAGAGCAAAGGAGGAGCCCATCATGTCGAACGATACTCGCATCGCCGTGGACGTGGCAAAGGCTGTTTTCGAGATCGCGATCTCGGATCGGCCCGGTCAGGTGACGCGGCGGGAACGGTCCTTCTGCCTCCGCATCACGTCCGTCCCTACATCCGTCGCAACAAGACAGACCGCACGGACGCCAAAGGCATCCTGGAGGCGAGCCGCAACGAAGATATCCGGCCCGTACCCGTGAAAAGCGTGGACCAGCAGGTCCTCACGTCGCTCCATCGTCTGCGCTCGGGCTGGATGACTGAGCGTACGGCCAGGCTCAATGCCCTTCGAGGATTACATCGATTGGCTTCCCGGCGCGCGGATTCCGTCATGGCCCGGAGTCCTCGGGGACTCCAGCAAAGAGGCCAGAGATACGTTTGCACTCCGCCCCGTTTCGCCGCCGCGTTCGAACGTCAACGGCAACGCCACTGTGACGAGAACAAAACTACGGAGGACTGACTAGCGATTCACTTGACCGGAGGAGTCCAGATACCAGTTGTTAGACGGCTCATCTTGAACTCAACGCCCGGCCCCGTTTTCCGGGGCCCGCGGATGCACTCTCCTTCATGCATTTCGAGCTTGCAGCATCTCGAGAATTACTCGGCCTCGCTCACGCGCGCCGCTGCGACGCGCTACCCACGCCGTTCCGCCCAGAGCCACGCCCCCAAGGCGGCGAAGAACAAGGCCGGGAAGAGGCTGGCCCAAATGGGGATCTCGAAGCCCCCGGCAGTTACGCGCACCTGGAAGACTATTCGTAGCAGCTGTAGGAGGGCGATGAGCCAGAAGATGACCAAGGAGAAAAGCGACGCGGGCTTCTGCATATTTCGCTCCCTCTTCTCGAGCCATGTCCGTCTAATAAGTAAGTAGGCCGACCGGCCTAGCGCGGAGCGCCGGTCGGCGTAGCTCGATCTTACACCGGCGGTTGTCGGCGCAAGTCATTGGCCAAGAGTGGAGTGGCTTGCGCAGGACACAAGGCGACCTGTGCTAGGCCGTCCGGCGGGTCGGCCTAGCATCCGCGGGTCGGAACGCTCATAGGCGGTCGGCGGGGCTCTGGACACCCTTGCCTCCGCGCGGTTCAGGACGTGGGTGTAGATCATCGTGGTGCTCACGTCCTGGTGGCCCAAGAGCTCCTGGACGGTACGGATGTCGTAGCCGGCGCGGATCAGCTCGGTCGCGAAAGAGTGGCGCAAGGTGTGAGGCGTGGCAGGTTTGTGGATGCCCGCGCGGCGGACGGCCTGGGCCACGGCGTTCTGAACCACGGTCTCGTGGAGGTGATGCCGATGCCGGACGCCGGTGCGGCTATCGGCGTAATGGGACGACGCCGGGAAGACGTATTGCCAGCACCACTCGGAGTCGGCGTTCACGTACTTGCGGGCCAGGGCCTCGGGCAGCGGCGCCCGGCCCAGGCCCTTGCGAGGTCCTCGCGGTGGAGCGTCGAGGTCGATGTCCTTCACGCGCATCTGCAAGCACTCGAGCAGGCGCAAGCGGGAACCGTACAGCAGGTGGCAGACGAGTGACACGACACCGTCCAGGCAGGAGAGAAGCTGTGCCACCTCCTCGTGGGTCAGGACTACCGGCGCCTGGTTTTGCGTCGAAGCGCTGAGCTTCTCATCGATGGCGAGGTGCGAGAGGAAGCGTTTGACATCCTCCTGGTCCATGTCCGAGGGATGGCGGAGCTGGTGAAAGAAGACATACCGTCGAATCGTAGGCTTGCTCGGTCCGGGGGCTGTGTCGGAGGCGAAGGGCTTCCCGAACACGGTCCAGAAGCCTTGGCTTCAGCGAGGGCTGTAGGCGGTCATTCATTCGAGCCTCGATCGCCACCCGGGATGCCCGGCGGCAGTGGTCGATGCTCTCGAACTGACCGGCCCGGCGAGGACCGCGAGGGCGGACTCGAGCGCCGGTTATGCTATGGCGTGGCCCTCGACCGGGACGCGTTCCCGCGCCTGACGACCCTCCTCGCCGTCTTCGCTCTTGCGCTCGTTCCCGGTCGCGCGCTGGCGCAAGCGGCCACGACGTCGCTCGACCTGAGGGTGAGGCAGGACGGCGGCCAGCCCGTCGCGGGGGCCGAAGTCCACCTCGAGTCGGGTGGCTTCGAACGCCGCGAGATCACCGACGAGCAGGGCCGTGTCCTCTTCGCCCACCTGCGGCCGGGCGCCTCTCACCTGAGCGTCACCGCATCCGGATTCGCGCCGGAGGACGATCGTTTCGACCTCGGCGGCGCGACGGCCTATGCCCTCGACATCGTCCTCTGCGCTCGTCCTTGCGAGGGCGTACGTGTCGCTCGCCAGCCGCGCGCCGTGTCCGCCGATCGCGCCACCGCGTTCCACGAGCAGGGGCTCCGGCAGATCCCGCGCCCGGCCGATCCATGGTCGGTGGCGCGGGACGTGCCGGGGGTCGTCGTGGACCGCGTGAACGTCGGAGGGTCGGACACGGCGCTGCAATCGATCCTGGTCGCCGGCGGCGATCCCGGCACCGGGGCGTCCTGGACGCTGGACGGCGTGGACGTGACCGATCCGGCCGCGATCGGCTCCACGCTCGTCTTCCCCGACATGGACGCCATGACCGAGGTCATGGTGCGGACCGGCGCCACCGACGTCCGCGTGCGGACGCCGGGCGTGCAGATGGACCTGTTCCTGCGCGGTCCCACCGGGCGCTGGCGGGGGCGGGCGCACGTGCGGGACGCGCCCGACGCGCTGCAGTCCGACAACCTCCCGGCGACCCTCGCGGACCGGCCCTTCCTCCGGAACCGCACCGACCACGTCCTCGAGATGGGGGCCGAAGCCGGCGGGCCCCTTCGCGGGCGGCGGGCGTGGGTGTGGGGAGCGGTGTCGCGCAACGCGCTGCGGCAGGAGACCTTCACGGAGCACACCGAGCGGCTGCAGACCACCAATCTCACCGGCAAGGCTCACCTGGCCCTCTTCGGCGGCGAGCTGTCGCTCCTCGGCCTGCGCAGCCAGAAGGTCCACCGCGACCGCGACACCGGATTCAGCGCGTCCCCGCAGTCGCGCTGGCGGCAGTCGGGGCCGGCGTCGGTCCTGTCGGCCGAGGACGAGCGCCGGGCGGGATGGGTCCACCTGCTCACCCGCGTCTCGTACGTCGACGCGGGCTTCCGGCTCGACCCGCAGGGCGGAGTCGGCCCGAACGCCTACGAGGACTTCCACGGGATCTTCCAGGGGTCGTACCAGACGTTCGTCACGAAGCGACCGCGGTTGGACGCCGGGATGGAGGCCACGGCCGCGCGGCGGCTTCTCGGCATCGACCACCGGCTCCTCGCCGGCGCCGGGTACAGCCGAAGCAACGTCTCCACGACCGCGACGTGGCCGGGCAACCAGGTCCTCGGCTTCGAGCGCGACGCCGTCTTCTTCCGCACCTTCGGCCTCACCGGCTTCGCGCTGCCCACGCGCGGGCAGAGCGCCCGCACGACCCAGGACCACGTGGAGGCCTACGTGCAGGATGCGCTGCGCCGAGGGCGCTGGTCCCTCACCGCCGGGATACGCTTCGACGATCAGCGGGGACGCAACCTGGCGTCGGCGGTCGAGGCGAACGCGGTCTTTCCGGACCTGCTGCCGGCGGTCGGCTATCCGGGCTCGGTCGCCCGCGTGCAATGGCGCGACTTCCTGCCTCGCGCGGCCCTGGCGTGGGACATGAAGAGCGACGGCTCGCTGCGGCTCGCCGCCACCTATGCCGCCTACGGCGCCGCCCTCAGTGCCGCAGATCTGGCCTTCGACGACCCGATCGGGCTGACGCCGGCGTCGCTCACCTACTACTGGATCGACCGCAACCGCGACCACGTCGTCGAGCGCGGCGAGCTGGACCTGCTGCGCGGCCAGGTCGGCTCGTCGGGGGTCCTCCCGAGCGACCCCGCTTCCGTGCGCAGCCCGAACCTCGTCGACCCCGGCCTGCGTTCGCCGCGCACGCACGAGGTCGCGGGCTCCGCGGACAGATTCTTCGGATCCGCCCGGGCGGGCGTGCGCATCGGCTGGCGGCGGAACGTGGGCGCGCTGTGGCGGCCATTGCGGGGACTGACCGTGGCCGACTATGCGGTGCGCGGCGCGGTGACGGGCGACCTCTTCGGGCGCCACTTCCAGGTCGGCTACTTCGCGCCCGCCTCGGAGTCGCGGATCGTGCCCGGCAACGGCCGGGTGCTCGCCAACCGCGAGGGCTATCGCCAGGACACGTTCACGGCCGAGGCGACCGCCGAGGGCCGCACGTTCGGCCGTGTGCGCTGGCGCGCCTTCGTCTCGTACACCGACTGGCGCGAGTATTTCGTCGATTCCTCGCTGGCCATCCAGGATCCCACTCCGCTGGACTCGGCGCCGCTGCAGGACGGAGGCTTCGTCTCGGTTCGTCCGGGCGGCCTCGGCCGCGACGACCTGTTCGTGAACGCCCGCTGGACGGCGGGGGCGAGCCTGGCCGCCACGCTGCCGGCGCGGCTGGAGGTGGCCGCCAACCTGCACGCGCGCGAAGGCTTCCCCATTCCCTACTTCGAGGTCGGCAACAGCGGCGACCCGACCGGGGGCGCCAAGAACGTGCTCATCGCGCCCGCGCTCGACGCCTTCCGTCTTCCCGCGCTCGTGCTCCTCGACGCCCGCCTGGCGCGCGGGTTCGTCCTCGGACGCGCCACCCTCACCGCGTCCGTGGACGCGTTCAACCTCCTCAACCGATCGACGGCGCTGCAGGTCGCGCGCGACTTCGAGCTGCCCGCCTTCGATCGGCCGCGCGAGCTGCTGCGCCCGCGGATCCTTCGGGCCGGACTCGAACTGACCTTCTAGCGTTGCTCATCCCCGCGGCCGCCCTCACCAAGCAAGGGGGTGCTGCGCCGCACCCCCTTGAACCCGCGCTCGCTTCGCGGGAGTGGATCCCGCTCCGCTCGCCGCTTCGGCTCGTTGCTCCTGGGCCACACACGACTCTAGCGCAGCTCGAAGACCACCGACACGCTGAAGATCACCTCCTGCGTGCCCGACTCGACCGGGACCTCCGCCGATGAAGCCGCCATTCTCGCCGCAAAAGGCATCGGGACCGGAGGACGGACCCCGCCCCCCTCGACGATGTTGAGGGCGCGCCCGATGCTGCGGCCGGCCGCGCGGGCCAGGATCTCGGCCTTCGCGCGCGCGTCCGCGAAGGCCGCCTGAAGGCCGACGTCCCGCCCTCGCGCCGGCTCGGAGACGGTGAAGCCCACCCCGGAGACGGAGTTGGCGCCGGCGTCGACGGCGGCCTGCAGGAGCTTGCCCACCGCCGCCGGATCTTCGCGCGTGACCGTGATGCTGTTCGAGACCTGATAGCCGACGATCCTCGGCGCGCGTCCGCCCGGCTGCTCCTGCTGCGGGTAGATCGACACCTGCGAGGTGCGGATGTCGCGGTCGCCGGCGCCCATGCGCTTGAGCGCCGCGATGATGGCGGAGACGCGCACGTTGCTCTCCTCCACGGCGGCGGCCACGGTGGGAGCCATCGTCTGCACGCCGACGGTGAAGACGGCGCGGTCGGGGGTCAGCTCGACGCGGCCGGTGCCGCCGACGCTCACCGTTTCGCCGGCCGCGGGCGTGGCCGGGGTCTGCGCGGCGGCGGGGAGGGCCAGCAACGTGGCGGCCAGGACAGCGAGGCGGCTCGGGTTCATGCTCCGCTCCTTTCGCGTGGTAATGTTCACCGCCGATGAAAGGGATCATCCTCGCCGGCGGATCCGGCACGCGGCTCTACCCCCTGACGCTCGCCGTCAGCAAGCAGCTCGTGCCGATCTACGACAAGCCCATGATCTACTATCCCCTGTCCACGCTGATGCTGGCGGGGATCCGCGACATCCTCGTCATCACCACCCCGCGCGATCAGGACAGCTTCCGGCGGCTCCTCGGCGATGGCCGCGCCCTCGGCATCCACGTCTCCTACGCCGCGCAGCCGCGGCCCGAGGGCCTCGCCCAGGCTTTCGTCATCGGCCGGGACTTCGTGGGCGGCGACGCGGTGGCCCTCGCTCTCGGCGACAACGTCTTCTACGGGAACGACCTGACCGAATCGCTGCGGCGGGCGGCGGCCAAGACCCGCGGCGCGACCGTCTTCGCATACCGCGTGCGCGACCCGGAGCGCTACGGCGTCGTGGAGTTCGACGGCAGCGGCCGCGCGATCAGCATCGAAGAGAAGCCGGCCCGGCCCCGCTCCTCCTACGCCGTGACCGGCCTGTACTTCTACGACAACCGCGTCCTCGACTTCGCGGCCTCCCTCAAGCCCTCGGCCCGCGGGGAGCTGGAGATCACGGACGTGATCCGCTTCTACCTCGAGCGCGGCGAGCTCCAGGTGGAGACGCTCGGCCGCGGCATGGCCTGGCTCGACACGGGCACGCAGGAGGCGCTTCTCCAGGCGTCGAACTTCATCCAGGCCATCGAGCAGCGGCAGGGGCTGAAGGTGGCCTGCCCAGAGGAGGTCGCCTTCAAGATGGGCTTCATCTCCGCCGAGGACGTCCTGCGCATCGCCGCGTCGATGGCGGGCAACGATTACGGGCATTATCTCGCCGAGATGATCGAGGAAGAGACCTCGCGGCGGTGAAGTTCACGCCTCTCGCGCTGCCGGACGTGATCCTCGTCGAGCCCGACGTCCACCGAGACGCGCGGGGGTTCTTCCTGGAGACGTATCACGCCGAGAAGTACCGCGCGGGCGGCATCGCGGGCCCCTTCGTCCAGGACAACCACTCGCGCTCGGTCCAGGGCACGCTGCGCGGGCTGCACGCTCAGCGCCGGCGACCCCAGGGGAAGCTGGTGCGCGCGGTGGACGGGGAGATGTTCGACGTGGCCGTGGACATCCGCCGCGGCTCCGCCACGCTCGGGCGCTGGGTCGGCGTACGGCTCTCGGGGGAGAACTTCCAGCAGCTCTACATCCCTCCGGGCTTCGCCCACGGATTCTGCGTCCTGAGCGCGGTGGTGCACGTCGAGTACAAGTGCACCGACTTCTACGATGCCGCCGACGAAATCGGCCTCGCCTGGAACGATCCCGACGTCGGCATCGAGTGGCCGATCCGCGATCCGATCATCTCCGACAAGGACCGCAAGCTGCCCACGCTGCGGGAGCTGCCCTAGAAGCTGCCTATTCGTTCCCGCTTGCTGCCGGCAGCGACTCGTCCGCGCTCCACTCGCTCCACGACCCAGCGTAGAGCGATCCCGACAGGCCCGCGAGATGGAGCGCGAGGAGGTCGTGGCAGGCGGTCACGCCCGACCCGCAATAGACGACCGGCGCCGCGCCCTCCGCGCCCAGCGCGGCGTAGCGCTTCCGCAGCTCCGCGGGAGGCAGGAAGACCGGCGGCGCGCCGCCCGTGAGGTTCCCCGAGAACGGGGCGTTGCGGGCGCCGGGGATGTGGCCAGCGCGCAGGTCGACGGGCTCGGTATCACCACGATAGCGCTCGGGGGCGCGCGCGTCGAGGAGCGGACGCGCCGGGTCGCGGCCGAGCATGTCGGCCTTCGTGAGCACGGAGCCGGGCCGGAGCCGCGCGTCGAACGGCGCCGGCGTCACCGAAGGCACTTCGGTCGAGACCGGACGTCCCTCCGCCATCCACTTGACGATGCCGCCATCGAGCACGGCCGCGCCGTCGTGGCCATGAGCTCGGAGCAGGTACCACAGCCGCGCGGCCACGGCTCCGCCCTGATCGTCATAGGCGACGACGCGGGTGCCGCGGCCGATCCCCGCCCCGCCCATGACGCGGCTCACCTGCTCCGCGGACGGCCACGGATGACGGCCGACGGCGCGCCCGCGGCCGCCGCCCGGCGCCGAGAGGTCGCTATCGACGTCGAGGAAGACCGCGCCCGGAAGGTGGCCCGCGGCGTAGGCGTCGCGTCCCTTCCGTGCGGGATCCAGGTACCAGCGCACGTCGGCGATGCGCAGAGCCGGGTCGCCGAGATGGCGCGCGAGCCATTCGGTCGTCACGAGGTCGCGCACGGACTATTATGGGCCGATGCCCAAGCCCGAGCGGCACGTGCTCGTCTGCCTGAACCTCCGCCCGCCGGACAACCCGAAGGGCTCGTGCGCCGCGAAGGGCTCCGAAGCCGTCTTCGACGCACTCAAGGCGATGGTGAAGCAGCGCGGCCTCGACGACCGCGTGATCGTCAACCGCACGAACTGCCTCAAGCACTGCAGCCGGGGCATCACGGTGGCGGTCTATCCCGACAACGTCTGGTACGGCGGTGTCAGGATGGAGGACCTGGAGGAGATCTTCCAGGCCCACCTCGAGGAAGGACGGCCGGTCGAGCGCCTCTTCATGCCGGACATTCCGTGGGAGTAAACCGGACTCAGCTCTTGCGGGGACGGGCGGCCAGGCTCGCGACGACGGCCAGCAGCTCGGCGGGATGGATCGGCTTGGAGAGATGGATCTGGAACCCGGCGAGCAGGGACCGCACGCGGTCTTCGGTCCGGGACCAGGAGCTGAGGGCCGCCGCGGGCGTTCTCCCGCCCGCCTCGGGAGGCAGGGCCCTCACCTTGGACAGGAGCGCGTAGCCGCTCTCGTCGGCCATCTCCAGCTCGACCACGAGGACGTCCGGCCGCTCCCGCGCCATCGTCTCCAGCGTCTCGCGCGCGCTCGACGCCGTGAGCACCTCCGCTCCCGCCTGACCGAGGATGCGGGCCACGACTTCGCGCACCTCGGCCCCGCGGTCGGCGATGAGGACGCGGAGGCCGTCCAGCCTCGGCCCGGCCGCCACAGACGCCGCCGCGGCCGCCGCCGGCTCTTGCGCCACGTCGTCCCGCGACAGGGGAAGCCGGACGGTGAAGGCGGAGCCTGCGCCCGGGCCGGCGCTGGCGGCATGAACGGTGCCTCCGTGCAGCTCCACCAGTTGCCGCACGACCGCCAGGCCGAGGCCGAGCCCCCCGTGCGCGCGCGTGTTGGACGAATCGCCCTGTCGGAACAGCTCGAAGACGTGCGGCAGCACCTCGGGCCGGATGCCGGGACCGGTGTCCTCCACCGTGATCTCCGCGTGCCCCTCGGCGCGGGCGAGGCGCACCTGGACCCGGCCGCCCTGGGGAGTGAACTTGATCGCGTTGGAGAGCAGGTTCCACACGACCTGCTGCAGCCGGTCGGCGTCGCCGCTCACGACCCCGGCCGAAGGATCGAGGACCGGCAGCAAGCGAATGCCCTTGGCGCTCGCGGCCGGCACCAGGCTGTCCATCGCCGCGGCCACGACGGGCGCCAGCTCCAGCGGCCGCACGTTGAGGCGGAAGCGGGCGGCCATGATCCGCGACATGTCGAGGATGTCGGACACGAGCTGGGCCTGGAGCATCGCGTTGCGGTCGATCGTCTCGAGCCCGCGGGCGACGCCGGCGGGATCGAGCCGCCCGGAGCGCAGCAGGTACACCCAGCCCACGATCGAGGTGAGCGGCGTGCGCAGCTCGTGGGAGAGCGTGGCGAGGAACTCGTCCTTCGCGCGGCTGGCCGCCTCCGCTTCCGTGCGGGCCTTCTCGGCGGCCATGAACAGCCGGTCCCGCTCCGCCTCCGCCCGCTTGCGCTCGGTGATGTCCCGCAGGAAGGCGCTGAGGGTGTGGTACTCGCCCTCCCGCACCGCGACGAGGGCCAGCTCCACGGGGACCTCGGACCCGTCGCGGCGGACGGCCATCATCTCCACGCGCCGGTTGAGCAGCCTGCCCTCGCCCGTGCGCAGGTAGTGAGCCAGCCCCGAGGCATGGGCCGCGCGCATGTCGGGTGGGATGATGAGATCGGCGACCCGCTTGCCGACCGCTTCCTCGCGCGACCAACCGAAGATCTGCTCCGCCCGCGGATTCCAGAAGGTCACCCGGCCGGTGGCGTCCATGCTGATGACGGCGTCGAGAGCGGTATCGAGCACCGCCCGTACGTGGGCGGCGGTCTCGCGCCGCCGGTCGCGTTGCGCCTTGACGTCGCTGACGCTCAAGCTGTCTTGGAGCCGCGCGCTCCCGAGGCCGGCCGGCGGAGGTTCACGCGCTGGCCCACTCCCGCGTTCAACCGGCCCAACTCCCGCAGGAAGGACTC